>Ga0335083_10000033_pt1 | contig 269504 bp, 235 predicted proteins | sample Lox_Sample_42_FD_206716 | JGI IMG/M metagenome (GOLD analysis project Ga0335083, IMG submission 206716) | Soil microbial communities from Loxahatchee National Wildlife Refuge, Florida, United States - Lox_Sample_4.2 | ecosystem: Environmental > Terrestrial > Soil > Wetlands | place: USA...
GCCTCCGCTTCACCGGCTGACGACGATTCTGGAGGAAATGAGGTAGCTTGAGAAGGAAAAATCAGTGAACGGCAAGTGTGCCAACCGCAGATTGTCTCAATGGAAGGGTTCACCCCAGGCAACCGTGCCAAAACCGTGACAGAACCTGCCACCAGTGCAAAACCGTGCCAAAACTCCAAGCCCATCTTATCAAGCGCTTGGATCGATCGAAGTAGCTCAGATTCCCGCGAGGTCGAGCCCTGCGAAAAGGTGACGTACCAGCAATCCTCGAAGTCCCTGATTCCGTTGGATGAGGTTCAATTGTACGCACCTGCTTTTAGAGCAGGCAAAGGCAAAGCTCGGCGAACCTGTATTGAAGGGCCGCCTGGTTCGGGACCAGTAGGTCGGTGGTTCGAATCCACTCGCCCCGACCAATTCCTTCAATAACTTGCAGGGATTGGACGACCAAACAAACAACCCACCCAACTGCCCACCCAGTTCCAAAGTTGCTGCCGGATTCGTTCGCTCCTATACTGCGCATGAGCGAAGAACGCGGCCACGCATCCCTCACCGGCACCTTCTTCCGCCGGCCAAGCTGCCGATTCTCGCCCTGCACTCGCTCCCGTCATCGAGTTCAACGTTCGCCACATCGGTCGCACGCCACAGCCAGAGAAGCTGACTGGTAGTGAGGCTCCGGAGGGCTGGATCAAGAGGATTAACCGCCCGCGCGAAGGCAAAGTCTGGGTCGGCTTTTTCCATCTCTACGTTGCGGATCCCTCCGGCAGGGCCGTTCGGAGAAAGAAGGAGAAGACGCTGGGCCCCGCCACAATGCCGAAGCACGAGGCCCAGCAGAAGCTCGCCGATTATATCGAGGAGTACACAGGCAAGCTCATCCACCAGGGAGAATCCATCGAGAGTTTTGCTGAGCTTTGGAAGGCGTTCGCTGCAGTAAAGGCGGGCTCCTGGGGCAAGAAGATGCGAGAGGACATGAAGTACCTGTTCGACAAGCACGTGCTTCCAGTGCTCGGCCAATACTCCCCCCGCAAAATCACGCTAACTCCGCTTCAGCTGCTGGTGAACAAGATGGCTGAGGATGGGTATCCCAACAAAGGTTTTCGGCTCGTCGTTAGGTCACATTGCTCGCCGTGACTGGTGAGGTTCTTTACGAGAGTCGCTAGGCGGCTTCGCTGTAGTCATTGTGAATCACGACGCCCCGTTCTCTCCGAGCCGACCGGTCCGCCGCTTCCTGGCATTGAATGCACAGCTCGGCCCACGGAATCGCTTTCAGCCGTCTTGGGGCGATCTCTTCCTCACATTCGAGACAAACGCCGTACGTGCCGTCTTCAATCCGATCGATCGCTGAGCGAAGCTTCCGCATCAGCCCTGCGCGGCGGTCCAGGCCTCGCATCGCCAACTCCCTCTCCGCCGCTTGCAAGGTCATATCAACGGGATCCGCAACTTGTTGGATGCGAATTGATTCCAGTGATCCTTCCGTCTGAGTGGCTTCTTTCAATCGGGATTCAAGTAGCTGTCGAACCGACTTGAGATTCATGTGCATGATCCTTTTCCTTTCCCCGGCGGGGCTAGTTTCTTCGAATACGTCCCGCTATTTGAGTTTTTGCGCTCTGATACGCAACGCTTGCCGAAACTACACGATCGTGCCACGCGCTCGACTGCTCCGACACCGCCGTCATGGCATGCAGCGGAAGCCCTTCAGCTTCTTTTAGAAAGGTCATTCCGGGGCGGCTTTCGTCGTGGTCTACTCGAATCCAGTCCCCGCCTCGCACTTGACTGGTTGCAATCAGATTCGAGAGTGGTTGAACTACGAGCCTCTCAATGGCCCGTTTCAAATGGCGAGCACCATATTTGACGTCAGTGCCTTCACGCAGCAGGAACTCCTTTGCCGCATCGGTGGCCGTGAACGCGAAGGCTTGTTGGGGAGACACCTCGAAGATGCGCTGTTGTACGCCGTCCAATTCGATGTCCAGGATCTGCCTCAACTGCTGCGTGCCAAGCGGATTAAATGTGACAATCTTGTCAAGCCGGTTCATGAACTCGGGTGTGAACTTGCGGCGTGCGGCTTCCACTCCGCAGCGGCTCGCTTTGTCGCGAATATTTTCATCCATCAGACCGGAACTCATCTCCCGGGCGCGCGCGTTCGCGCCGAACCCGAGTCTGGGAGTGAAGAGAGCAGACATTTCAGCCGCGCCGAGATTGCTCGTCATAAAGATCAGGCAGTTAGAGAAGTCCACTCTTCTGTTGTCGCCTAGTGTCAAAACCCCTTTGTCCAGGATCCCCAAAAGCAGGTTCCACAGCGCGTCGCTGGCCTTTTCGATTTCATCGAAAAGAACCAAACTGATCTTTGTAGTCTCGGTGTGATATTGGTTCAGGACTTCTTGACTGAGCAAAGCATGCGTTTCGCGATGGCCGAGGTATCCGGGAGGTGAGCCGATGAGCTTCGCGATTTCGTGGCTGTGCTGAAATTCTGCACAATCGATCTTGATCACGGCCCGGGGATTCTTCAGGAGCGCTTCCGCTGTTGCTTCCACTGTTCGCGTTTTGCCCGAGCCAGTAGGTCCGAGGAAAAGAAAATTTCCGATCGGACGCCCTGGCGGGTTCATTCCAGTTAGATACATTTGATAGACGTTGACGATCTGGTGGACCGCTTCGTCCTGACCGACGACCAGCTTTCGCAGATCCCTCTCGAGAACCGCCGCTTCCCCACCGGTCTTCAAAGGATCAAGAGCAACATTGACTCGCACCATATCGTGCCTCCTACTTACGAGTAAGGATGATGCAACTTTCGTTCCATTTCGCGCGCGGTTGGTTTTTTCCATTCCATTCCACAAAGCCAGTAGTTTCGTGGCACGACGGACCATTCACGACTGGCATTTGTTAAATCAAATGCCCACGTGAACGGCACCCGCATGTCTTGGGTGCTGGCGGATCGCACGCCTGAGATTCTGAATTGGGGAATGGCGGAAGGACATATTCCAGGAACCGCGCTCCTGAAGGTTGGGAAGCGCTACAGTGCTGGACACCGCAGCGGCTCTTTCGGAACTTGCGCGTGACCATGTTGTCATTGTGTTGGCAGAGCCGCGGGCCAACTGTGCACTTGTCAGAGGGTCGCTAGTTGTCTCGAGCGGGAGCTGGACCGTGTCATCAATTTCGTCTGCCCTGCGCACCGTCGGTCGCAGTCCAACGAAACGTGGCGCACGAATCCGCGAAGGGTTGATTTTTTCTAGTTGAAGCCTTGTCGCACTCCTACATTAGGCAGATGGAGCGTGCTCGATTCGTGCTTTGACGATCCTCGCGGCATTTCGATATCATCCTGACCACCCAGTGGACGCTCTGTGACAACCAGTTCACTGCGTCCCAATAGAGGAACTGTAAAGCCCAAGTGCGTTACTCGCGCATAGCTCGCTCCGTCGAGCTTCGTCTCGCGCACAAAATCGACACTGGCGCCTATCGAGGGAGGATCGGCGAGACGGCCAGTAACTAGAACCTCTGCGCCAGTGCCGGCTTCGATCCAGATCTGTCCTTTGAAAAGGGCAGGGCGATGCTTCCTCGGCGTAATGTCGTACACATACGCGCTGCCGATGCCTGTCTTCACTTGACCCCGTAAACGAAACTTATAGTTTGCCGGAGAGATCTGGATAGAAGATAAGGGCAGGTTTTCGATCTCCTCCCGGAGTGCGAAGTATCGCGTCGTCACCTCGTCTACAGCGGCGCCGTCACCTACGATGCCAAGAATGACATATTGGCTTCGCTCGTCTTCGCCGGTGTTTCTGATGGCCAGCAACTCGGCATCTTTATAGAGGTGTGGCAAAGACGATTCGATCAACACTGCAACCGGCCCTGCCTCGGTGAAGGGATCAGTTTGTTCGAGCGAAGCGATGTATCGAGCGAAGGCGACGCTCTCGGGCCGGGATTGCGACCTTACCGAAAGGTCGCTCGCAGGCAGATGCTGAATCATAAGAAGGATGAGAACAGCTCTTCCCCAAGAGCAGATGCGTCCGGTGAGGACTGAAATCCGCCGCGAGCGCGTACGAGAGGAACATTTGAACATGCCTCTTCTATTGCAGCTTATGAACCAAACTTCGTCGACCCAAAAGGCTCTTCAAGCCGGCTCTTACAAATACTAGGTCGATCCCGTTGTGCGGGTCGACTCAAGGCATGGGCCACAAATTGCTGATACGAGACTGAGAATGGGCAAACGGAGATCCATAATGATCCGCCAATCTATTGAGCTGACCGACAAGATTGGAAGGATGTGGTGCCGCCTGATGCACGACTCAGTTTCGTGGCCCATTCACGGCCACTACCACTGCTGGACGTGCATGCGCCAGTACGAAGTGCCATGGACCGCGGAGCCACAAAAGACGCCAGTCATGACGATCCGGACCGCTGCCAGGCGGCCTCTATGCCAGCTCCAGCGCGTGGCGTGAAGCCCGAAGTAACGAACTCGCCACCACGAGACATTTGATGCTCCAAATGGTTCGAGCTTGATCCTAACCCTGTTGTTCTAAGTCAGTCTGCAAGTCATACGAGCTAGAAATATGTGACTGCCTTGATGCCGACGCGCTATATCCGGGCACTTGCCCGGCAGTTCGGCAGCGAACTGCCGGGGCGTTGGCTCAGCAGACCGGCTATATCACTGAATCGCCGTAGAGAGAAGGCAGTTGCAGGATGGATACGGGGTTGCAGATTCCAGCGGCATGAAACATCGGAGCTCAAGTCAACGGATCTCCAAGAGACAATTCGCCTGCTACTTGTTGACGCTCCTTATCATCGCCGGAGGTGTTGCCAACGCGCAGAACAACCCCGGAGAGATTCGCGGAAGCATCGTCACCATCGAGTCTGACGGTTCCCGTTCGATGATTCCAGGCGCAACGGTAGTGCTCGAAAGTGCCGAAGTAGCTCGACAGACGATGGCCGACAACACAGGGTCGTACACCTTCGCGGGCTTGCCCGCCGGCCGATACCAGATCCGAGCGAGTGCGCCGGGGCTGGTCGGGTTAGCGTCTGCCGAAATTGAAGCCGGTCAATCTCTGGACGTTGAAATCCCGATGACCATTGAGGACGTTAAATTGTCCATCACCGTCAATGGGAACGTCGCACCGGCCATCTCAGCGGAACCCGAACAGCGAACTGAAATTGAAAGATCGACGATTCTTAACGCGCCGACCAAGGACGATCGCGCGGATACTCTCCTCCCGCTGATACCCGGCGTCGTTCGAGGACCGGACGGCCTCATCAACATGAAGGGCGCCCGGTCCTCTCAGGCCGGAGCGTTAGTGAATAGCGCTAGCGTCGTCGATCCGGTGACGGGCAACCCGGCAATGAGTCTTCCCATCGATGTCGTCGAATCGGCGACGGTGATCGCCAATCCCTATGACCCCGAGTATGGGCGGCTTACCGGAGCAGTTTCAAAAACCGAGACCACTACAAGCAACTTCGACGACTTTCACTTCTCGATGCAGAATCTCTTGCCGAGGCCTCGCAACCGTGACGGCGACTTCGTAGGAATCGAATCGGCGACGCCTCGCGCCACAATTACCGGGCCGATCATAAGGGATAAGGTCGCCTTTACCGAATCATTTGAGTATCGCTTTGTTCGAACACCAGTGAACAGTCTTCCGCCGCTGGAGCGCGACATGAAATTTGAGGGAGTCACCTCCTTCAGCCAAGTGGATGTGAATCTTACTTCCCGGCAATCCATGACCGCAACCTTCAACCTGTACCCACAGAAGCTAAACTACCTCGGCTTGAATACGTTTACTCCTCAGCCTTCGACGCCGGACCTGCACCAGCGCGGGTACATGGCGTCTTTGCAACACCGCTTCACGATCAATTCAGATTCAGTGCTCCTTTCGCAGTTCAGTCACAAACGCTTCGACGCGGACGTGACCGCGAACAGTACGGCTCCCTATGAATTGCTGGTCGAAACGACAAGCGGCGGGTTTTGGAACCGGCAGGCCCGGGAAGGTGAACACACAGAATGGCAGGAGATTTATCAAATCGAACGGCATGGTTTCCTGGGCTCGCATGAACTGAAGTTCGGAGTGGATTACGTCCACGACAACTACGACGGCCGGACAGCGCTCCTGCCGGTGACAATACTCGGTGTTTCAAACTTCCCGCTTGAGCAAATCAACTTCGGACCCGCCTCGCGTTTCGGCGTGCATGAAAATGGGGTCGCCTGGTTTGTGGCCGACAAATGGCAACCGATTCACCGCCTAACGATCGATCTCGGCCTCCGGTTTGATCGCGATTCGATCACGGATTCCGTTAGCCCGGCGCCACGAGCCGGATTTGCTCTCATGTTGACGAATGATGCCAAAACGGTTCTGAAAGGCGGCGCAGGTCTGTTCTACGACCGCGTGCCGCTCAACGTTGCCTCCTTCCCGTTTCTGCCCGGCCGGACCATGGTGATGCTTTCCCCGGACGGCGCGATCGTCTCTACCGAAAGCTTGGTCAACGCAGTGCCGGGCGGGCTTCGCAATCCCCGCAGTGTTGGGTGGAACGTCGAGTTGGATCGTCAGCTGACATCGGCTCTTGTTGTGCGCGCCGGATTCCAGGAACGCAACACGGGCCGCGATTTTGTGCTCGATCCGCTGACGAATGCTGGCCTTCTATCACTGTCGAACAATGGCCGCAGCTTCTACCGAGAGTTCCAGTTCACCGGCCAGTATAAGGTCCGGCGCGGAACTCTCAACGCCTCGTACGTGCGTTCCAAGGCGTTTGGAAACTTGAACGACTTCAATCAGTTTTTCGGAAATAACGCCATCGCGGTGATCAATCCAGATGCGCAGGGCCGGCTGTCTTTCGATGCGCCGAACCGCTTCCTGGCGTGGGGGCAGTTCGATGCGCCTCTTAAGCTAACGGTCCTTCCCGTTCTCGATGTTCACACTGGATTCCCTTATTCGCTTATCAACCAGGAACGCGAATTCGTCGGCCCGCGAGACTCCCAGCGATTTCCTCGCTTCGCTTCGCTCGATCTTCAAGTCACACGCCCAATTAAACTTCCGTTTGCCCGAGAGAGGTTGAAGGCCCGCGTAGGATTCAGCGTTTTCAACCTGCTCAATCGGTTCAACCCGCGCGACGTACAGAGCGACATCAATAGCGATCGTTTCGACGCGATGTTCAACGGCGTTGGTCGTATCTGGCGCGGAAAATTCGTACTGGAGTTCTAGTCATGCTGCCAGCGCTTGTTGCACTAATGCTTGTTGCTCAGGATGCGCCCGATACGGCCGTGCTTCCGAGTGCAGATGAGATCGTCGCGAAGATGGTCCAGCGCGACGAGGAACGGCGAGCGGCTCTTTCGGGATACACCGGCGTCCGTCGCTATGTGCTGTCGAATTCGACGCACCATAAGGAAGCCGAAATGATCGTACGCATGGTCTACCACACGGACGGATCGAAGGAGTTCGAGGTAGTCTCTTCCACCGGTTGGGGCGGGGTTCGAAAGCACGTGTTTCCCAGGCTGCTCGAAGCGGAAACCGAAGCATCGTGTCCCGGCAGCCCTGAAAATTCCCGCATGACGCCGGAAAACTATTCATTCGCGATGCTGCGCGTGGACCAAGTCGACGGGCGAAAGACATACGTACTTGAAGTTGCTCCGAAGAAGCACAAGAAGTATTTAATGCGCGGAACCATCTGGGTGGACGCGGAGGATTTCGCGATCGTTCGTATGGACGGGGAGCCCGCAAAGAACCCTTCGTTTTGGATCAAGAGCGTCCACTTCGGTCACAAGTACCAAAAGGTGGGGCCGTTCTGGCTGGCAGCATCAGACAGCTCGGTCACGGATGTCCGACTTTTCGGTCCCACTGAACTGCGGATCGATTACCTCGATTACGCCGTGAACAACAGCGCTCTCCAAGAAGCGAGGCTGCCATGAAGGCAGTCTGGAGAGTCGGCGTGTTGCTGTTGGGCCTCGCGCTGTTCGGGTTCGCCGTCGAAAGAATCGGCTCCGTCCAGGTTCGCGGCGAGCTGGAAGCGATGAGCAGTGCGATCGTCGTGATTTTCGCCCTCAGCCTGATCCGCTTGTTTCTGCAAACACAGTCCTGGTCGCTCGCGCTCAAACAAGACGGAATTGAATCGAGCAGGATTGAGCTCATGTTCCTAAGGCTTGCCTCGCAAGGGATTGGCTATCTAACGGTCCTCGGGCCTGCCGCTTCTGAGCCTATTAAAATTAAGCTGCTCCAGCATCATCATCGCTCGACAACGGCTCCGACACTCGTCGATACCGGCGTTTATTGGATGAGTGCGGGACTGGTCCTGATCTGCGGATCCATTGCAGCCACGTTTGTACTTGCGCATGATCGGGGCGCTTCGATTCTTCTCGCAACACTCGTCGCGGCGGGTCTGTACTTTCTCGTCAGGCCCGAGGCGATTCTGGCTCCGCTTGTCCCTCGGCTTGGAAAGCGTGCCCCGGGATGGCTGATGAAGGGGGCGGAGATCGAAAGAGAAATTCGCAGATTTGCCGAAACTCACCCGGCCACGATTCGCCGCATGTTCCTGCTCGATCTAGCATGTCAGGCGCTCCTCCTTGGCGAAGTCGCGATTGGATTGTTCTCGCTACACCTGCCCGTGCGAGCAGGCTCGGTCCTATCCATCGAGGCGGCAGGCCGCGCCGTAAGGATGCTGGGAGGCTGGATGCCGGCGCGGATAGGAGCCGATGAAGGCGGAGCGGCTGCGGCCTTCATTGCTTTAGGACTGCCTGCCGCTGGGGGTTTGGCGCTGGCTCTGGCGCGCCGGTTGAGAGATATGATTTTTAGCCTCGCTGGTCTAGTGTGGCTCGCCTCTCGGACCCACACTTGCGAAGACGCCCCCACATGGAGAGGAGCAATCGAATGCAAGCTGTGATGGTGATTCCCAGAGGATCCGAGAAGTTGTTGACGCAGCGCGTCGCGGGTATCCCGTTGCTCGAGCGGGTTCTCGCAACGGCGATGCGGGCCGGCGTCAGAGAGCTGGTGTTGTTCTGGCCCTGCGAAATAGATCCCGCGCTTTGGGACGAAGCTGCGGAGTCGCCACTTTTGCGCGGCCTCGAAACGGTAAAGCTCGACTCGTTCCCATTCGATCCCCAGAGGATCCGCAGTTGGTACGCAATCCGCGCCTTGCTGAAGCACGACATTCTTTGGCTGCCTTGGAATTTTGTAACTTCAAGCCGCATTCTGGCGGCGATTGAGCTCTCAACAACCCTCCCTTCGATCTGGAGCAAACCAGTGCGGCTTACGAAGGAGCTACTCGGCCGGAATAAACAGGGTGGTGCGATTTCAGTTCCGCAGATCGAAGGCGTCTGCATCCACTCGCGTGAAGACGTGCGAAGCGCCGAGCGGTTTCTAATAGCCAAATCCGGTAAACCGACTGACGGAATCTATTCGACTTTCAATCGGAAATTGTCGCGCCCCTTCGTCCGCGCCCTGACTCATACCGGCATCACGCCGAACATGGTCACGCTGGCTGGGCTCGTGGTCGGCATAATTTCCGCTTTCATGTATTCGCGAGGATTCTACTTGGCCTCCGTCGTTGGCGCAGTCCTCTTCTTTGTTTCAGGGCTGATCGACGAAATGGATGGCATGCTCGCCAGGCTCACCTTTCGCGAGAGTGTTTTTGGAACGTGGTTCGAAGGATTCGTGGACAATGCGACTTACCTTCTGCTGTTTTCGGGAATCACGGCCGGCCTCTATCGCCAGTATGGTGAACGCGAGCTGATTTGGGGAATCGCGCTGATCGCCGGATGCCTGTTATCGGTCTGCGTAGTCGCGATGCAAAGAAGAGCGTTGACGCCGCCGGACCGGCCGAATGAATACTCGGCTCGGATAAATCGCCTGATGGAAACAGATGTGAACCCGCTGTCGCGAATAGCACGCCAACTTCATATCTTCATTAAGAAAGGCGTTGCGGTACATTACGTTCTCTTATTTACTGTTGTCGGCGGCCTGCAGATCTTTCTGCGGCTCGCTGCAATCTCTGCAAATCTCACCTGGACCATCGCTCTATATTTCACTTCGAGATTTACGCGAAAGCACAGGACCGCGGCCGTTGAACCGCTACAGTCCACGACTTAAGGAGATGGTATGAAAGCAATCATATTAGCAGCCGGCCAAGGGACACGAATCAGGTCGGTCCATGGCGAACGTCCGAAGTGCCTGATCACCTTTAACAACACGGATTGGACGATTCTCGATCAACAAATATGTGCCCTCTTCCGCGCCGGGGTCACTGAGATTGGAATCGCGGTCGGATACGAAAGGGACCAGATCGTACGGCATGTGACCAAAAACCACCGGGGCTCACTCCACCGGTTTAAATTCATTGAAAATCAGCATTACGCCGAAACCAACAACATCTACTCGCTATGGCTCGCGTGCGAGTGGCTGAAGGGCAGTTCCTTCGTGGCTTTGAATGCCGATGTTGCGTTCGAGTCTGAAATTCTGGTTCCTGCGCTCTCTTCAATCACTCCGATTACCATGATTGTAGATCGCGCCTGGCGCGACGAAACAATGAAGGTTGCTATCCGCGGGAACCGGATCATTCACATGGGCAAACAAATCACTCACGAAGACTTCGGTGCAACGTACATCGGGATTACCGTTTTTGCCACGCGAATTGTTGACCGCTTCTTGAGGGAGATCGACCGCCTCGTTTGTCAGGGTCGGAAAGATGTCTTCTTCAACGTTGGTGTGCAACACCTTGTTGATGATGGCGTTCTCGTCGGCTACACGGAGACCGGAAGCCGTGCCTGGGCAGAAATTGATGATGCCGGGGATCTCGCGTTTGCCAGACTATATGTCTTTCCGAAGCTGGTAACGTCTGACGTCGCAGCGTAGATAACCGCTATGCGCGATGTTCTCTCGGGAAGCTTCGCAGCCCCACGATGGACGTTGTGGGCGCCGGATCGAATCCGTGTGGTGAACTGGAATATCGATCGCGGGTTACAGCTCGCTAAGATTATCGCGTTTCTCGAAGCGCAAAAGGCCGACATTCTGGTTCTTCAGGAAGCCGATCTATATGCCCGCCGCACTGGATTCCGTAACATCGCCGGGGAAATCGCGAAGACGCTTCGAATGAACTATGCTTTCGGCTACGAATTTGAGGAACTAACTCAAGGGCGCCAGGGTGCACCCGCATACCACGGTCAAGCCACGCTTTCCTCGTGGCCGCTCCGAGATTCCCGGGTACTCCATTTTCGTCAACAGTCCAACTTCTGGAAACCAAGATGGTTTTTACCGCGCACCGAACCCTTCCAGCTGCGCCGCGGCGGGCGTATCGCGCTTATTACCGAAGTTGATGTAAGCGGCCGCAGGCTCATGATCTACAATCTCCACCTGGAAAGCCGCGCGGACGACCATCTTAGGATGATGCAGCTCTCCGAAACGGTAGGGGATGCTAGGAAATACATCGGTAGCGATCCCGTCGTATTAGCCGGCGATCTAAACGTCGACTTGAACCGTTCGTATGCCTCAGCAGCTGTGCTCCAACGGTCCGGATTTCACAGTGTGATTACGTTGCCGGCTTCCTCGCACACAACTACGGCGCGTGGCATCTTTCGTCACAGGCGCACTATCGATTGGGTGTACCTGGCGGGACCCGTCGAATCGATCTCTGGCGGCGTATGTGAGGACGTCAACGCGTCAGATCACTACCCAATTTGGTTTGAACTCAAATTGACGGATGCCTGAATGAGCTACCAGCATCGGCGGTGGAAGCGCGATGGGGAACACGTTAAGCCGGCAATAAGGGAACCCGCACACGTCCGTGGACAGGCTCTGGAGTCATAGCAGTGGAGGGCCTTCCGGCTGTTTCTGAGTTCATTCGGGGACGAGTCACCACAACAAGAAACGGTTCGAGCCTCTCGCTTGCTCTGCGGTCAGGAGAGCGGCAACTGCGACGAAAAATACCGCACGCATATTCTCACTCTCCTTCGGCGGTGCTTCCCGGCCTGCGCGGACGCGTTCACTGCGACCAAGCAATCAATCTGCGTTTTGCGTAGGGCGCCGTATTAGCAACCAGGAGCACCGCCTCGCGTCGCCTGACTCAGGCGTGGAGCGCCTTGCGATCTTCGCCGGTCTGAATCTGGATCTGCTTCGGCTTGCTAGCTTCCGTGATCGGTACCTGGATTTCCAGAATGCCGTTCCAGAGGCGGCAGCTCACATGATCCACGTCCAGACCCGTCGGCAGCGTTAGCGCGGTGTAGAACTTGCCATAGGCGAGTTGCGTGAAGCCGTTCTTGTCGAAGCCTTCCGGCGCCTTCCGTTCGCCCTCGATGAGGAGTTGATTGTTCTGCACGCTCACGCGAACGTCCCTTTCGGCGACGCCGGGAAGAATCGCCCGAAGGTTCAGGAAATGATCGTTCCATCCTGACTCGACCACCGGACTGAACGTCCAGGTCCGATCTCCACTCGCCGTGGAGCTGGCCGGCTGTGCCTGGCCATAGAAGTTGTCAAACATCTGGTCGACAGAGCGGCGGAATTGGTCCAACGTCTGCCGAACATCATTGGTGAACAGTGTGCTCAACATTGGTATCTCCTTAGACTCAATTCGTTAGTTCTTTGGGTGAGAAGGTGGGACGAGGCTCGCGACGGCAGGAGGAAGCCATTCTCAGAGCTTCCAGGGTCGACTGTTCACAGCCATTGCCGGGAGCGTCCGTCCCAACCCTCTCAGAGAAGTTTTCCGTCTTGAATATTGCCACAAGATTGAGCTTGTTGTCAAGAGGTAACACTGATAAAATATGATGCTAGCAGGCTAAGGTAAACCTGCTTGATCCAGCGCAGCTCACACGGACATGTGGTGTGCAAGCATAGATTTATTTGGCTTACAAGCTTGGGAATGAGAGTATGACGTGGGAGTACATAGTCAGGGAATTCAACGTTCAGGATTCCGACAAGATCCTGCTACTCGAGGAGTTCTTGAACGAGACCGGGAAAGACGGCTGGGAACTCGTCAGCGTGGCAACCACGCCCACAGCGAACTTCACTCATCTCGTTTACCTTAAACGTCCGGCCGCCCTTGCCGAAAGAGTTGATCTTGCACCGCCGCCAGCGAGGCTTTGAACAGATTCGGGAAAATGGAAGCACCTACGCCTGTTATCAATGTTGAAGGACTCATATAATCTTATTGAGTGCGGTTGATATTTTGCTTATGCTATCGACCGGAGGCAAGACCTGATGGTTTGTCAACCACCACATCCTGACTCGATAATGGGGCTCCGGCGGCTGTATGAGGACGTAAGGCAGCGCGGAGATGAGTGCCTTGCGATGCTTCTCGCAGGTGTCGACATGTACACCGCAGTAGGGCGGGAGTGGGAACTGCTTGAGATCATGCGGAAGTTTGCGCACGACGCAGAAGAAATGGTTCAGAACACGCCGAGCGCCGCGGAGCTGAAAAAGCTGTACGAACGGGACGATGGCGGCCAGCCGGCGCAGCAATAGGAATTCGTTCCAGGCCTCGAGGTGATTGCATGATCAAAGATACTGGCGTGCGATCATATACTTCCGCATGCGATTCTGCAATGTGGTTCGCTTCAGGCCCAGACGGGCTGCCGCGCCGTCCGGACCGCCGACCTGGCCGTTGGCTTCCTCCAGCGCTTTCAGGATCCGCTCGCGCTCCGAGGCCTGGGACGCTTCCGAAGTCCGCCGATACAGCGTATCGGCCTTCGCCACGAACTCCGACATTCCAACCTGCAGACTGGTCCCCTGAGTCAGAATGACCGCGCGCTCCAGCACATTCTGCAGTTCGCGGATGTTGCCCGGCCAATCATACCTTGTGAGTGCCTCCAGGGTAGAGGCAGCAATCGTTTCGATGTTCCGGCCCATACGTTGCGCATGTTTCTGGACGAAGTAGCGCGTTAGCACGGGTATGTCTTCGCGGCGTTCCCGCAGTGGAGGAACAGTCAGTGGGAAGACGTTCAGGCGGTAATACAGATCACTCCGGAACTTACCCTCCTCCACCATCTGCTTCAGGTCCCGGTTGGTGGCTGCGACGATCCGGATGTCCACATGGATGGTCCGATTCCCGCCGACACGCTCCAGCTCCTGCTCCTGAATGGCACGCAGAAGCTTCGGTTGCAATTCCAGCGGCATTTCCCCGATTTCATCCAGGAACAGCGTGCCTTTGTGTGCCATCTCAAACTTGCCGATCTTCTGCGCGAATGCGCCTGTAAATGAGCCCTTCTCGTGTCCGAACAGTTCGCTTTCCAGCAAGGTGGCCGGAATCGCGGCGCAGTTCACCTTGACGAACGGTTGTTTGCTTCGGTCGCTCAATTCGTGGAGCGCTTGCGCGATCAGTTCCTTGCCCGTGCCGGTTTCGCCCTGCACCAGCACTGTGGCGCCCGTCGGAGCAACTACGCGGATGTTTCGAAGCACTTCTTGAAATGCCGGACTCTCGCCGACCATGCCACTGACGTTCTGATCGCTCTCCTCCTCCAGACACAACGTTTCGGTGGCAAGCCGGTCTTTCATCGCAGCCAGCTCGCCGTACGCGATCGAATTCTCCACTGCCAGCGCGAGTTGGCGAGACACATGAACCAGGAGATTCACTTCGTCGTCGGTGAACGGCTCCTCGCGATGGATCGCCATGGCGCCGAAACTGCCGTATCTGCCGATCAAGGGAGTCCAGCAACCGGATGCGGAGAACAGGTCGGCATATTTTCGGTAGAGTGGCGACGGAAACCGCTGGAAGTCGAGACCACACGTGACAACCGGTTTTCCGCTGCTCATCGCTTCAGCGATCGGAAGACCTTCCGGACTGAAGCTGCTGTCTTCTTCGTCTATTCTTAGTTCCCGCCCTAAAGATGAATCTACGCCCGCGATCTGAAGCTTTCCGGTGGCTTTATCCAAGAGACTGACTGAACCTGATACGTGGTTGATCACCGGTCTGAGCCGTTCCGAGATGGACGAAAACAGTTCACCAGTATGTCGCCCGGATTGGAGCGCGTCCGTGATATCGAACAAGGCATGCATGCGGTCGCGCTCGTCCGCCCATGGCAATTCCGCGCCGGCGCCCGGTAAGACGTGGAGCTTTTGTCTGCGGAAGGCCCAGAGATCGCCGTGATAGGTTTCTTTTGCCGGTGCCACACCAGCGCCCGACGCGATGTTGACTACGCTTGTCATTGTGCTTCCCTCCCATGTCCCTGGTTCCACTTATCCACTGCGCGATCCAACTCCACCATCGCCTGCATCCTTGCCAGTATTCCGCCAATCGCCACCTCGCGGCGCGTGCCCTGGGGCCACGAACTCACGACGTCCAAACGGTATTCGAGCCATGCCCTTTCACTCCCCATAACGTTGCTCCTTTCCGGCCTCTGAACCGAACCTGCATATACCAAGTTGACGGTTGCCATTGGTTGTTTCTCTTGCTCGATTGTCGATTGAATTCCGTCTGCGGACAAACCCAGATCGGGGGGCTAAATGCTGGTTGGATGGTGAAGGGCGTTTCTACTACTTTAGTGCGCGATCGGACTCCCTCTCAAAGTTCGAAGGATCGATCTGTTTCCTGCCAAAAAGCCGAGCATCGATGGACCAGGCACCGGGGCCAATCATCGCCAGACTAAGGCTCAGACCCATCAGCCCAATCAGCGCCCAGAGATTTCCGGGGTGGGAGAAAGCAATCCAAGCCTCGACCAAGGCCCCCACAATTCCCGCTACAGGCGTATACAACCCCGCCAGGAGCAGGACGCCGGCGCCGGCCGCAATGATGGGCGGGGCCATAGCAAGGTAAGGAGTAGACGACGCCGCGGCGATTCCGCTATAAAGCAGGCCACCGCCGGTCAGCAGCCGGAGCAACAGAAGGCCTGCTCCGGGCCAACCGTCGGCGAAGCTCGAAAATAGTCTTTGCACAAGGTCCCTTCTATAGCGTAGGGAACTGGCGAAAACAAGGGAACAGCCGAAACTGGCGTCCGCCGATTACACTTTAGTGGTAGTCACAGCTCAATAATTCCGCGTTTCAACCCAATCGTGACGGCATGCGTGCGGTCGTTGGCCTGGAGCTTGCTCAGAATGTTCGACACGTGCCGCTTGACGGTATCCTCGCCGATCGAAAGCTGAGCGGCGATCTCCTTGTTGGAGTTTCCGCTGGCGATCAGACGCAGCACTTCCAGTTCACGCTCGCTCAGCCCCTCCTCGCCGGCATGTTCGGCCAACTCAGCTGCCACCTCGGCGGATATTCGCTTTTGCCCTGCGTGGACGGCGCGGATCGTCTCGAGCAGTTCCGTGTTGATCTTCCCTTTCAGTAAATACCCCCGCGCTCCTGCGTTCAATGCGCGGAGGACTTGCGCATCTCCCGCATAAGTTGTCAGCACAATGACTCGCGCGTTAGGAAACTCGCCGCGGATGGCGATGATGGCTTCGACGCCACCCATGTCCGGCATCTGCAAGTCCATAAGCGTGATATCAGGCCGATGCGTCCGGAATTCCCGCACGGCTTCCTTGCCCGTGGATGCTTCTGCTACCAGTAGCATATCGGCCTCCGTGCTGAGCAGCAGACGGATGCCCTTACGCAGAAGCGCGTGATCGTCGACGGCAAGGATGCGAATTGGCATCACGCTCCCCCATTTTGCGGAGCTTTTGAATCGCCGACGGGACTGGGCCGATCCGTCGTCCCCGGTGGAGATTTCGCATACGCGATGCGGGCTGGAACCGTCAACTCTGCCTCAGTGCCCGCGCCCGGTTCGCTCCAAATTTTCAAGTGCCCGCCCATACTCTTGGCGCGCTCCTGCATGCCGGGCAGACCGAAATGCCCGGTACGCGCGCCCTCTTGTAGGAACCTCGCATCGATCCCCTTACCATCATCGCGAATCCGTAGCCGGAACATGCCTCGGTCGTACCGGATTTCGACCTCGATCCGGCCTGCGTGCGCATGCCGGAAGGCATTGCGCAACATTTCGCGTCCCACGCGATAAATCTCGTCCTGGAGCAGTGGAGCGAGCGGCTGCCGCGATCCCTCTACGACCACGCGGAATACGGGAGCACTCCCCTCCGCCTCTAGGGGTCGCGCCAGTTCCTCCCCGGCGGCGTTGAGCAGAGAACCCAGATCGCGCTCCGCCGACGGTTTCACCCGCAGATTCTGAATCGCGTTGCGGCCCTCGGCAATTGCGTCCGCCGCGTCGTGGAGACCTTCGTCAAGAACCTCCGCTGCCCGATCTGCTCGGAGGGGAAGCAGATTACGCGCTGTTTGGAACACGGGAATCAATCCCTGAAAACTCTGCAGCAGCGTGTCGTGAAGATCGCGTGCAATGCGCAATCGCTCGTCAACGCGTCCTTCTATTTGTGCGTTGAATTCCCGCGCAAGTTGATGCAAGCGCAGTCGGTATAATCCCCAGAGCCCTGCAAAGAAAGCCGCGACCACGGATGCCCGAAACCAATTCGTCTGGTAGTACGCCCGAGCGATGGAAAAATCCAGCGTCGCAGGGCTATCGTTCCAGACGCCGTCGCTATTGCATGCGATTACGCGAAAAGAATACTCCCCGGGCGGCAATTCCGTGTAGAAAGCCTGTCGGCGCGTGCCTGCGTCGTGCCAATCACGGTCATAGCCCTCGATGCGATAACGGAATTTCACCTTCTGCGGAACCAGAAGGCTGGGTGACGTATAGTCAATCTGCAGATCGCGGGGATGCGCAGGGAGCTTGAGATTGTGGGTTAACGCGAATTCCTTCCGGTCGACCGTTAACGACTGGATGTATGTGATCGCAGGCGGAGCTTTTTGCGAAAGCCTGGACGGATCCACCATCTGTACGACGTTTCCCTGCGCAAACCAAACGCGCCCATCCGAAGAGTATGCCGACGAATTAAAAACCGGGCGTCCTGCCCGGGCCCCATCCGATTCGTCGTAAACGCGGATCTGCACAATTGCTTCCGGGTTGGTCCACCATCGTCTGAGCTCGGAATCCGGCAACTCCACGATTCCACAATCGGTGTAGAGCCACCAATCTCTCTTGCTGTCCTCAATGAAAGATGTCACGAAGTCGCATGGCAGTCCGTTCTTCGTTGTCATGCGCTGGACCGTCCCGTTCCGTAACCCGACCAGCCCGTCAGCGGACCCCGAAAGGACGGAGCCGTCCGCGTTCGCAATAATCTGGTGGATATCGACGTCGCCCCTAGCGTCTAGTGAGAATTGTTTCACCATGCCATTGCGGAATAGAGCAAGGTCGCCCTTCAGAGTGCCTATCCAAATTCCTCCGTGCGGATCCGGCGCGAGGGTACGGCCTGTCGGAACTCGCGACGCAGGGAACTCTTCGGCGACCTGGAAATCCCGGATACGCACAAGCTTCGGCGGGTTGCTGAAGCACTCTGCCCAGATGTTTCCATCCAAGTCTTCCGTAAGCCCGACTACAAGACCCAGCGGCTCCCGATTTGCTCCGGGCACGCGGCGGAACCGTCCATTCTTGAATAAAAATAGTCCGTCATCCACGCCGACCCACATGTTCCCGGCGCGGTCTTCCAGCATGGACGCGACTCGATTCCCCGGAAGACCATCTCGGGCGCGAATGGACGAGACGCTCCCATTTCTCTTAATGTGATCGAGAGAGCCAAGGTTCGCGACCCAGATTGTGCCATCTCTGCCGGCCAGAACTCCCTGCGGTAAGGCATTCCCCAGGCCCTCCAAAGTCGAGAAGCTCGCGACAGGCGGGTCGCGAAACCTGTCCAGCCCTTCTCCCGGTGTGGCCACCCACAGCATTCCGTCTCTGTCCGCGAACAGAGCTCCCACGGTATCACCGGCCAAGCCGTCCGCCCGTCCATAGTGGTCCACAACGTTTCCATGGATACGAAAGATTCCGTTGCCGCCGGTGGCCACCCAGAGGTTGCCGTCACGGTCAAAGATTATGTTGTGGACCGCGAGTTTACTGCCGTCGAAGCCGCGCGTCACAAATGGCTGAAAGACACCGTTTATCAGACGTCCAAGCCCTCGCCCAGGACCAGGCACGAGAATGCCGACCCAAAGGGACCCGTCGGGACCACGCGCCAGACCCGCAACGCCGGTTTGTCCTACGTTCGATTTCAGCCCTTTAATTGGGTAGGTCTCCGAGACGCCGTCATGCCAGTGGACAAGGGCAGTCTGTCCTCCGAGCCAAAACCCTCCTTTCCCATCAGCCAGCAAAGAATTGACCGGGGCCATTGGTATTCCATTAGCCTTTCCGAAGCACTTCACTGCGCGGTCATTAACATGGCATAAGGGCAAGTCGGAGATACTGTTGTTGCCTCGCACCACCCAGATGGAGCCGTCATTGTCTTCGCTAAAGTTTTGAAGAGTCCGGAGCCCTTTCAATTCGAACTGAGAAATGACCGCGCGACCTTTTAAGTGAACGATCCCGTGCAACCCCAATACCCAGAGCCCTCCCGCGTGGTCGCCGAAGGCATTTACGATTTGGCCAAAGGAAGCGCCTTTGGTGATCGAACCACCATTGGGCGGCCCGTCCCAGGAAGTAAAGCGAACACCGTCGAAGGTGGCCATGTCGCCGGATATGAGCCACAGAAAACCATCCGTGGTTTGCGCAATGTCATAACCGACGGCCAGCGAGGAACCATCTCGCACTCGCCAGGCGGAATGTATGTACTGAGTGATCTGCTTATTCGGATCGAGGGCATAGGCTTGGCTTGCCACTAAGCATAGGCACGTTAAATAACAGCCCAGCGTGGCGGCAAGCATCCCGCGTAGCCAGATGAAACGAACGAGAGGCGCCCGGCGAAACGCCTTCCTTCCCTGGTGCGTCCGGAACTCCTGCAAGGCTTCCCTGCCGGTGGAGGCTTCCGCCACCAGTTGCATGTCGGATTCCGCGCTGATTAGCAGACGGATGCCCTTGCGCAGGAGCGCATGGTCATCTACTGCAAGAACCCGAATCGGTGCCTGATTCGCCATTACGCTTCCCTGTTGGGCGGGGTCAGCCGCAATCGCCGGCCCAGGCGGGCCCTCCAGCCGTTTCTCGTGGAAAGCTTCTCATATGCGATGCGGGCTGGAACGGTCAACTCCGCCTCGGTGCCTGCACCAGGTTCGCTCCAGATCTTCAAGTGCCCGCCCATACTATTGGCGCGCTCGTGCATACCCGGAATGCCCCAATGTCCGCGACGCCCGCCCTCTTTCAGGATGCTCGAGTCGATCCCCTTGCCGTCATCGCGAATCCGTAGCCGGAACATGGCGCGGTCGTATCGGATTTCCGCCTCGACCCGGTCTGCCTGCGCGTGCCGGAAGGCATTGCGCATCATTTCGCGGCCGATCCGATAAATCTCGTCCCTGCGGAGTGGAGTGAGCGGCAGCCTGGGTCCCTCCACCACCACGCGGAATGCGGGCGCTCTCCCTTCCGCCTCCGGTGATTGCGCCAGTTCCTGCCCGGCAGCGTCAAGCAGAGAACCCAGATCGGGATCTACAGACGGTTTTGCCCGCAGATTCTGAATCGCGTTGCGGCCCTCGACAATCGCGTTGGCCGCGTCATGGAGACCTTCGTCCAGCACTTCCGCCGCCCGAGCGGCGCTTAGGGGAAGCAGATTGCGCGCTGTTTGGAAAACGGGCATCAGCCCCTGAAAACTCTGAAGCAGCGTATCGTGCAACTCGCGGGCAATGCGCGTCCGCTCATCGACGCGCTCTTCTAGACGAATGTTAAAGGCCCACCGCAGTTGCCGGACGCGGTACTGGTAGGCTGCCCATAGCAGTGTTAGAAAAACAACGACGCAAACGCCGCGGAACCACCATGTGGCCCACCACGGCGGAAGTATTTTCAGTTGCAGGGCAATGCCCTGCTCATTCCACACCCCGCGATTGTTCGAGCCCTGAACCCGCAGGGTGTAGTCTCCCGCGGGCAACGTCGTGAAGGTAGCAACCCGGTGATCAGAGTCCACTGGGATCCAGGAATTATCGAGTCCCGCCAGCATGTACCGATACTGGTTCCGTAGCGGGTCCAGGTAGCTGAGAGCGGAGAACTCGAATGAGAACATATCCTGGTTGTGAGACAGCGTCAACGAACGCGTAAATGCGATGGATTTAGCGAGCAGCGAGCCCGGGCCGGGCGCCACCGGCCGGTTGAGCAACGAAAATCCCGTCAGGACCACCGGCGGGATCAATGGCTTTTCGACAATCTGGTCCGGCCAAAACGACGTGAGGCCGCGCGTGTTGCCGAAGAACATCTCACCGCGCGCGGTTTTGTAGGCAACCGGGAAGCCGTCAAAATTATCTGAGGTTAAACCGTCAGCCTGATCATAATTGGAGAATGTCTTGGCGACTGGGTTGAACCGGGACAACCCGCTGGCGGTGCTGACCCAGAGATTCCCGTTCCGATCTTCGAGGACAGCGCTGACGGAGTTGGATGGCAGGCCGTCCCTCTGATAATAGGCAGAAAACTGCTCCCGCTGGGGATCAAAGCGCAGCAACCCGTCCTCTGTAGCAGCCCATATTATGCCCGAATGATCGACGGTCAGATAGCCATCCACTCTCTTCGTTCCGGACCGGACGAGAGTCGAAGAACTTTTCGGGTCCGCTTTTCCCGTTCCGGACAGATTGATTGTGTACGCGGTGAATCGTCCCGCCACCGGATCGAAGCGCTGCAGTGTCCCGCTGGACAACCACAACATCCCCTTGGAATCTTCAGCAACCCAACCGACGTGCTGCGGCGATGTGCCGGCCAGTCCGGCCCTCCAGGAGCGGAAGCGGCCAGTGGTGGGATCTTCACATCGGTTCAGTCCATCTTCGGTTCCGGCCCAGATGACGCCATTGTGATCCAGCATCAGGCTGATGACAGTGTCGTTACTCAGGCTTTCGGGATTCGCGGGGTTATGCCGGAACACGGTGAACCTACGCGTGCGCGGATCGTAGCGATTCAATCCGCCGCCATACGTTCCGATCCACAGATCACCGGAACGATCCTCAACCGTCGAGGTCACGAACGAGTTGGAGAGATTAGCCGGGCCAGGCCCCTGCCGGAAAAGGCTGTACCTTCCGTCTTTACCATCGATCCGCGTTAGCCCTATCGGACTGCCCACCCAGATGTTTTCGTGGCTGTCAACATAAACGCTGGTGTCGATCGTGATGAAAGGCTCGAACAGACTGCCTGGCTGAACGACATAGCGCTTGAACGGCAGCGGTTTTCTCCGAAACGTGTCCACTCCGGTACCCGCCACGCCCAACCAGACCGTGCCTTCGCGATCCTCCGTCAAAGCAATGAGCGTGTCCATTTCGACGCCGTTTGAACGCTGCGAGGCGCGGTATTGGACCGCACTCCGGCGGGTTGGATCGATCTTGACCAGACCGCTGCCGTAGGTCGTCAGCCAGAGGTTATCATCGGCGTCTTCGTAAATTCTCTCCACGCCGCTGAGCTCGGTAGCCGGAGGCTCGCGGTCTTTGAACGAATAACGCGTGAGCCGTCGAGTATGCCGGTCCCAGGAGGCCAGTCCGTTGCCGGAAGTGTAAATGATCCACAGCACGCCCGCGTGATCCTCGAGCGCTTTGATCGACTGTACGCCGGGCAGGTTCAGGGGGATTCGCTCGGTCACTTTTTCAGTGCGTCGATTGAAGGCGTCCAGGCCAGCCAAAGTACAAACCCATAGCGTGCCCTCCCGGTCCTCATAGGTCGAGGTCACCGCGGAGCTGCTCAAACTGGCTGGATCAGACGGATTGTGGGAGTAGTGGCGGAAGGCGCCAGTCGCTGGGTCCAGCCGGTGCAGACCGGTGGGGGTGGACAGCCAAAGGAGTCCGGCCCGGTCCTGGCTGATGTGCGACACCGGCCCCAGGACGCTGTGCGGACCATTGTGGTCGATCGGAAAACGCGTGGAAGTCTCAGCGACCGGATCGAACCGATCGAACTCTTGGTTCGAGCTGATCCAGAGGTATCCGGACCGATCTTTGAAGATTTTGAGGAAGCCCCCGGCTGGATAATCTGGGTGGGCTGCGTCGCGAGTGTAGGATTTAAACGTGTAGCCGTCGTACCGGTTCAGGAATCCCGAGGTGTTGAACCACAAAAATCCCTGATTGTCCTGGACGATATCCGTCACCTGGCCGGGGGATAAACCGTCCTTACGGGACAGGCGGGAAAAACGGATGTCCTCGCCCTTGTTCACGGCGAGCTTCACCAAAGCGGGTTCCGCTGCGCTCAGAGCGGAGGCAAGCTGAACAAGGCATACCACCGTCACGCACATGCGGATCTGGTATTTCGGGCGGGCTAGTGACAATGCGCTTCCGATCCAATTCACTGGCTGGCCCATTTCTCGCGCCTTCTCGACGAGGGCCATAATCGGCCTCCTCACGGTTAGATTACTCCAATACGTGTGGCGTGTTCCCCGCATACTCTCACGCCGAGGTCTATTCACCAAACCCTATGCCGACCCTGCACGCCGAGTCGCCCGATTGAGCAGGGAATCAGCGATACTGGCGCGCGATCTTGTACTTTTGCATGCGGTTCTGCAATGTTGTCCGTTTTAGTCCCAGACGAGCTGCCGCGCCGTTCGGACCGCCTACCTGGCCTTTTGCTTCCTCTAGCGCTTTTATGATCCGATCGCGTTCCGAGGCGTGGGACCCCTCCAAACTTCGACTACGCTGCGAACCTGGAACAGCCGCGTCCGCGAGCTCAGGCATCGCAACATGCAGCGTGCTGCCGTTAGTCAGGATAACTGACCGCTCAAGCACATTCTGCAGCTCGCGGATGTTGCCCGGCCAATCGTACTGCGTCAGTGCCTCCAAGGCAGAGGCAGGAATGGTTTCAATATCTCTGCCCATGCGTTGCGCGTGTTTCTGGACGAAGTAGCGCGTGAGTAGGGGTATGTCTTCGCGGCGTTCCCGCAGCGGCGGAACACTCACCGGGAAAACGTGGAGCCGGTAATATAGGTCAGCGCGAAACTTATTCTCATCCACCATCGCCTTCAGGTTCCTGTTCGTAGCCGCGACGAACCGGACGTCGGTCCGAATAGTGCGATTGCCGCCAACCCGCTCGAACTCCTGATCCTGAATAGCGCGGAGCAGCTTTGGCTGGAGTTCAAGTGGCATTTCCCCAATCTCATCGAGGAACAGCGTACCCTGATGAGCGAGCTCGAATCGTCCGATCTTCTGCGCCACCGCTCCGGTAAACGAGCCCTTTTCGTGCCCAAACAGCTCACTTTCGAGGAGACTGCCCGGAATGGCCGCGCAGTTTACCTTTATGAAGCTCCCCTTGGTGCGGCCGCTCAACTCGTGAATAGCTCGAGCTACGAGTTCCTTACCCGTTCCCGTTTCGCCCAGGATCAGGACGGTTGAAGCCGTCGGGGCGACTATTTGAAGGCCCTTTAAGACGGATTGAAATGCCGGTGATGCCCCCACCATGTTCCCGATGTTGTTGTCGAGGCGGATCTCATCTTCAAGGTAGAGCTTCTCCGTTGCAAGCCGCTCCTTCATTTGTGTCAGCTCTCGATAGGAGATTGAATTCTCGACGGCGATGGCGATCTGGTTTGCAACCTGCGTCAGGAATTCGACATCTTCAGGAGTCCACGCGTCGTCCCTCATCCGAGAAAGCGCCAGGGTTCCGATGATGCGCTCTCGTGTGATCAAAGGAACCGAGCAAATGGATTTAAGCCCTAGTGCTACAAAGCGACGGAAATTCGGATTCGGGTAACGATCGGCATCGATATCGCGAGCCACCACGGGCTTTCCGGTGGCGAGCACCTCTGCTGCGGGCATGCCTACTGGGTTGAACGGCCCCTTGCCTGCCTCCAAGAGCTGCGCATCTTTGGAATACAGGGCGTAGGTATCCAGGATGCCAGTCTCCTCATTGCGTAAAGTCAGTACCGCGTGATCGTGGCGAAGGATCTTCGAGAGCTGGTCGGATATGGCAGAAAACAATTCGTCGGGCGATAGCTTTGACACAAGCGCATTCGTGATATCGAACAGCGTTCGCAGTCGGTCCCGCTCCCTTACGGCTTCCTGTTTGGCGAGGAAGGACTCCACCGCAACGGCGAACTCAGTGGCAACTCGCTCCAGAAATTCCAGTTCGTTGGGAGTGGGTTCATATGGGGCCACGGAGCTGAACCCGAAGGCGCCGAGCCGGTTATCACCGGACGTGAGCGGAACGAGCACCAGTGTCGTAATCCCGAAGTCGCGGGAGCGTGTTACGAACTCCGGCCACCGCCTCTCGGACTGCAACGAGGAGATTACAAGCGGCTGCTGGTTCAGCCATACCCAACCGGCTGGATCCTGATCCACGGGCATCCGAAGGTTCGTAATGACGGGATTGCCGGGTTCATTCAGAATGTGTCCCTGCATCGCGTCGCCGATGGCATCGTGCAGGATCAGCCCGAGATGATCAAACGTGACAATCGGGCGGAGAGATTCGGCTACGCCAACAAGCAGACTCCTCAGGTCAGTCCGGCCAGCAATCGAACGCGAGAGTGCGACAACAGCTCGGTAAATATCGGTGGAAGAGGCCGCTGCGCCAATCATAGGTTCGCTCCTGGCGTCGCAATGGCAATAGAGTCACCAAAGCCGCAGTTTCCATTTTTTCATAGAGTTGCCGGGGGCTGCCGAGGAATGTAGGCACTTGCCCATGGCATCTGCCGGGCACAGTTGGGCAGTTTGAGCCACGCTCAGCGTGGAGCGTTATTGCGAACCGGCAGGGGAGCCCGCAGATCAGATGCTGACCACGGGACAGGGTGAATCCCGGATGAGCTCATAGGATAGACTCTGAACATGGTCGAACGGGCTCGAACCAATCGTCCTGCCGATTATTAACAGATCAGCGTCGCAACTGCGCGCTGCTTCGATCAGAGCCTGTTTTCTTGAGCCTACGGCGATCCTGAGCTCTCCTCTCCAGCCGATCTTTTGAAACAGTTTCTCCATGCATGTCCGCGCGCTCTTCTCGGCGCTCGCAAATGCATCGTCGGCATCAATCACGTGAATTACGGAAAGCTTCGCGCCGACCGTCGCGGCCGCGCGGCCAGCGAAAGACAGAATTCTCTCCGAGTCGCAAGTGAGGCTAAGAGCGCAAACCCATACTCGATGTCCGAGTGGGCCCGGAACGATCGTCTCCGCGTGTTTGGTCGTCAATACGGGACAAGGGACCTCTGCAAGCACCTTTCCCGCAGTGGACCCAAGAACCAGCCGGCGAAACTGGCCGGCGTGCGTCGGCATGACGACGAGATCGATCTCTTCCGCTCTGGCTACATCCACAATTTCTGCGGCTGGCTCCCCGGATCGGAGAATTCTCCGGCACATCGCTTGCGGAAACTCGGCTGCCAAGAACGATTCGAGCTCGTCTTGTGCCACGCACAGATGATTTTCCGCAATTTCTTGCGGGGAGCTCACAGAGAGTTCAAATCCGTCGTGGCTCATCAGATCGCAAACGTGCAGTAGGGTTACTGACGATCCGAAGAGCGTTGCGGCCCTCCGCACAAAAGGCGCCATCGAGGCACACGATGGAGAAAAGTCGACTGGGAAGAGAATCCTATCAATCATAGTGTTTGCGGTTCGCCGTGTGGCAATCACCTTCAGACTGGAGCTTCCCGGTTGATGACGAGCGTTCCCAGATTAGATCGCGCGCCGGCAGTGGGGCTGCTCACGAACCCGTTATCCGACCTTGTCGGCAACTTGCGACAGAGCATATTCCTGCAAGCGCTCGGCGTCGCTGTTGAATTTGCGAATGCCCTCGGCCAGCTTCTCGGTCGCCATCGCGTCTTCGTTGTGCATCCAGCGAAATGTCTTTTCGTCGAGGTGCAACCGTTCTTGTTTGCTGGCCTTAGCCTTGGCTGGATCGAGCATCCGGTCGACAACCCCATCGGTCTGCTCCAATTGGTCGAGCAACTCCGGGCTTATCGTGAGCAAGTCTGCTCCGGCCAGACGGACGATTTGATTCACATTCCGAAAACTTGCCCCCATCACTTGCGTCTTGTAACCATACTTCTTGTAGTAATCGTAAATGCGGGTGACGGAGGCGACTCCGGGATCCTGATCAGGTGAGATCTCCGCGCCTCCGTGTTCCTTCTTGTACCAATCGTAGATTCGGCCGACGAATGGCGAAATCAGTGTCACGCCGGCTTCGGCGCAGGCGACTGCTTGTGCAAAGCTGAAAAGCAGTGTGAGATTGCAATGGATTTCTTCTTTCTCCAGTTGCTCTGCGGCCCGGATGCCCTCCCAGGTGCTCGCGATTTTGATTAGAACTCGTTGGCGCGAGACGCCTGCCTTTTCGTACAACGAAATGAGCTTGCGGGCCTTGGTGATTGTGCTTTCGGTGTCAAAGCTCAACCTGGCGGCAACCTCTGTTGAGACGCGGCCGGGAACCACTTTGAGAATTTCACATCCAAAGAGCACGAAAAGGCGATCGATGAACTCTTCGGCCATCTTCTCATGGCTCCCGCCACGTTCCAGGGCAAGCTCAGTAGCCTCCTCGACCAGGTGCCGGTATCCCGGCATCTGAGCCGCGTGAAGCAGCAGCGATGGGTTCGTCGTCGCGTCCTGCGGGCGATGCCGAGCAATCGCTTCAATGTCACCGGTATCGGCGACAACGGTGGTGTATTGCTTAAGAGATTCCAGTAGCTTCATATATTAGTCCTCTCTATCGATCTTCGTCGGCTACCAGGCGCGATTGGCATCCAGGCCGTTTCGAGTTGCACCACCTTAGCTAATCTGCGGCGATGCCGCTCGGCACCGCTGAACCTAGCACCGAGGAAGCTTTTGGTACAGTCCCAAGCAATCGCCAAGCCCGTCGTCCGGCCGCCGAAGCAGAGGATGTTCAAATCATCATCCTCGACACCCTGGCGCGCGGAAAAATCGTCATGGCAGACCGCAGCACGAACTCCCACAATCTTATTGGCTGCTACGGAAGCGCCTACGCCGCTTCCGCACAATAGAACACCGCGTTCCACATCTCCGCGTGCTACGGCACAGGCGAGGGGAATGGCAAAGTCTGGGTAGTCGTCGTTCGCATCGTATACCGTGTTCCCGAAATCGACAACTTCATGCTCCGCTACCAACAAGTTCGCGAGCTGTTGCTTCATCTCAAATCCACCGTGATCTCCAGCCAGTCCCACTTTCATCCTTTGCTCCTTCCGTCTGCTTGATGCCGGGCGATCTGGCTCTTCGCCGCCGCCACGACGTTTTCAACGTTGAAACCGAACTTCTTCAGGAGTTGCTTCAGCGGCGCCGAAGCTCCGAAGCTTTCGATGCCAATGTTGTGGCCTTCCGAGCCTGTGTACTTGCTCCAGCCGAAATCGGAGGCTTGCTCCACCGATACGCGCGCCTTCACCGCGGGTGGGAGGACGGATTCCCGGTAGCTCTGGTCCTGGTCGTCAAACAATTCCCAAGACGGCATGCTGACAACCCGCGCCCGTATGCCTTCTCTGGCTAATTGTTCATACGCCTCGAGGCAAAGCGAAACCTCACTGCCCGTACCAACGAGGATTACTTCAGGAGGGCCGTCTTTTGGATCCGCTAGCACATAAGCGCCGCGCGCCAAGCCGGATGCCGGTGCGTACTTGGTACGATCGATGGTCGGCACGGCTTGCCGAGTGAGTACGAGCATTGCGGGTTCATGATGGAGTTGCAGGATAACTTTCCAGGCTTCCGTGACTTCGTTCGCATCAGCCGGGCGGATCACAACAAGACCCGGCATCGATCGCATATGAGCGAGCTGTTCGATGGGTTGATGGGTAGGGCCATCCTCGCCAACGCCAATGGAATCATGAGTAAAAATGTAAATTACCGGCAGCTCCATCAAGGCGCTTAGACGGAGCGAGCCGCGCATGTAGTCAACGAAAATAAAGAAGCCGGAGCCGAAAGGCCGGATTTTGACCAGACTCATTCCGTTCAGGATGGCGCCCATAGCATGCTCACGGATCCCGAAATGGAAATTACGGCCGGCGTAGTTTTCCGCGGAGAAATCCCCAGCGTCATCGAGCGTAATTCGGGTTTTCGTCGAAGGCGCCAAGTCCGCCGACCCACCGATCAACCAGGGGATGTTCTTGGCGGCTGCGTTCAAGACTTTGCCTGATGACTCGCGAGTAGCCAGGCCTTTAGGATCGGGCGGGAATTCTGGCAGATCGCGATCCCAGCTTATTGGGAGCGTGCGGTGTTGCATGCGAAATAATTCGTCGGCGAGTTCCGGATACTGCTCGCGATAGTCCTCGATTCGCGCGAACCAGGCATCGCGCAACTGCTTCCCGCGCTTCCCGATACCTAACCGGAAATGGTCATACACACCTTCCGGAACGTAGAACTTCTTGTCCTCTGGCCAGCCGTAGTTGTGTTTCGCAAGCCGGACCTCCTCCTCGCCGAGGGGTTCGCCATGCGCCCCGCTAGTATCTTGTTTGTGCGGCGCTCCGTACCCGATGTGACTGTCCACAATGATGAGCGTGGGCCGGTCCTTGCAATTCTGGAACGTTCGGAACGCACGGGCGAGCATTTCGAGGTCGTTTGCGTCGCCGACCCGCGTTACATTCCAGCCGTAGGCAATGAACCGCGTCGCGACGTCTTCGGTGAAGGTCAGAGCAGTATTGCCCTCGATCGTGATGTGGTTGTTATCGTAAATCCAGCAAAGATTCGATAGTCGAAGGTGTCCAGCGAGCGAGGCGGCCTCACTAGAGATACCTTCCATCATGCAGCCGTCGCCGCACAGCGCGTAGACGTTGAAGTCGAACAGATTTTCGAATCCCGGACGGTTGTACCGTGAAGCCAGCCACTGCTGAGCTATGGCCATACCGACGCTGGTGGCAACGCCCTGGCCGAGCGGCCCCGTGGTGGTCTCGACGCCGGACGTCCAGCGATACTCTGGGTGTCCAGGACAGCGGCTATCAAGCTGCCGGAACTGTTTGAGCGCGTCCAGTGGTACAGATGGCTCGCCAAGCGCTTCGTAGTCCTTGCTCACCGCCCGGACACCTGTTAAATGCAGGAGCGAGTAGAGCAGCATGGACGCATGACCGATCGACAGCACGAAACGATCGCGGTTCGGCCACACGGGATCCTGAGGATCGAAGCGAAGGAACTGGTGCCACAGGCAGTATGCCACGGGCGCTAGGGCCATGGGGGTCCCGGGATGCCCCGAGTTGGCGGCTTGCACGCCGTCCATAGAAAGCGTACGGATGGTATTGATCGCGAGCAGGTCCATATTCTGGTCGCTGTGCTGAACGCGCGGCGAACTGGGCGAAAGGGTGGCTATACTCATTGCGGCCATCTCCATCCGGTAATCTCCGGACTGTCGATACCATGCTGGTAGGCGTAGGCCCGGCAAGCGATCTGGTTGTTCCGGAATTTCTCTTTTGCGTGTCCGCCAATCTTCTGAAGTTTGGGAACGCGATCGATCGCATCGATCGCCAGACTAAAGCGATCGATTTCGTTATTCATCGCCAGTTCCATTGGCGTGTTGATGTTGCCCTTCTCTTTGTATCCGCGCACGTGAAGGGTCTTGTTTTTTCGGCCGTATGTCAACCGGTGAATCAGCCAAGGGTAACCGTGGAAGTTGAAGATAATCGGCTTGTCGGTCGTGAACAGCGAATCAAAGTCGGCATCAGTCAACCCATGCGGATGTTCCGTGCTGGGTTGCATCTTGAAGAGGTCGACGACGTTGATGAAGCGGATCTTCAGGTCAGGGAACTCCTCTCGCAGGAGCACGGTTGCGGCCAGTGCCTCTTGAGTCGGGATATCACCGGCTGAAGCCATGACGAGATCGGGCTCTCCATGCTGATCGTTGCTTGCCCAGTCCCAGATACCGATGCCCTTGGCGCAGTGCGTTATCGCGGCATCGATATTTAAGTACTGAAGATGCAACTGCTTGTCAGAAACAATCACGTTGATATAGTTCTCGCTTCTGAGACAGTGATCCGCGACCGACAGTAGGCAGTTCGCATCGGGCGGAAGATATATTCGAGTGACAGCCGCGCTCTTATTCAGGACAACGTCGAGGAACCCCGGGTCCTGGTGGGTGAAGCCGTTGTGGTCCTGCCGCCATACTGTGGAAGTAATCAGCAGGTTCAAAGACGCAATCTTCCGGCGCCACGAGAGGTGGCTAGAGATTTCCAGCCACTTGGCGTGCTGATTGAACATGGAGTCAATTACGTGGACAAAAGCCTCATAGGATGACAAGAAGCCATTTCGCCCAGTCAGCAGGTAGCCTTCGAGCATGCCCTCCATGGTGTGTTCGCTGAGCATCTCGATCACGCGTCCGTCGGTCGCAAGTTCGCCGCCATCCTCGTCTTCGGGAAAGTATTCCTCGATCCAGAATTTCTTCGCGACTTCATACACCGCTTGGAGCTTATTCGACGTGGTTTCGTCCGGGCCGAACACCCGGAAGTTATCCATGTTCAGCTTCATCACGTCCCGCAGGAAATTGCCCAAGGGCGGGACGTTCTCGACCTCGATGCTCCCCGGCCGTTCGAATTTGACGGCATAATCGCAGAAATTTGGCAATCGCAGAGCCTTTCGCAGGACGCCGCCATTTGCATGGGGATTGGCGCTCATGCGACGCGTTCCCACCGGGGCGAGTTCCTTGAGCTGTGGAACAAGTCGGCCCTGGGCGTCAAACAATTCTTCTGGCCGCTGGTCCCGCATCCATGTTTCGAGCAGGCGTAACTGTTCGGGGTTCTTCTTTACATCAGTCAGCGGAACCTGGTGGGCACGCCAAAAACCCTCGAGTCTGTGACCGGCCACTTCTTGTGGCGCCCCCCATCCTTTGGGAGAACGGAGCACGATCATTGGCCAATGGGGGCGGCGCGCGACACCGGTCCTTCTGCAGTCACGTTGGACGTCGCGGATCTCCTGGATGCAGTGTTCCACGGTCGCAGCCATGGCTTGATGCATGCTGTCGGGATCCGATCCTTCTACAAAGTACGGTTTCCATCCGTAGCCATACAGCAGGCTTTCTAACTCTTGGTGGCTGATACGCGCAAGAAGCGTAGGGTTGTTGATTTTGTATCCGTTCAGATGAAGGACCGGCAGGACGGCGCCATCGCGAATGGGACTCAGGAATTTGCTGATGTGCCATGAAGTCGCCAGCGGTCCGGTCTCCGATTCGCCGTCTCCGACGACCGCGGCTACGATTAACTCGGGGTTGTCGAAGGCTGCTCCACAGGCATGAGAAAGAACGTAGCCCAATTCGCCTCCCTCGTGGATCGAACCGGGAGTTTCCGGCGTGCAGTGACTGCCGATTCCGCCCGGAAACGAGAACTGCCTGAAGAACTCGTGAAGTCCCCGTTCGTCCTCACTTTTCTCCGGATAGATCTCGGAGTAAGTCCCTTCGATGTACCCGGGCGCAAGAACGCCGGGGGCTCCATGCCCCGGCCCAGCCATGAAGATCATGTCCAGGTCCATCTTCTTGATCAGCCGGTTCAAATGAATATAGATGAACGCCAGACCAGGGCTCGATCCCCAATGCCCGAGCAGCCGGTTCTTGATGTGCTCCGGCTTTAGAGGCTCTTTCAGTAAAGGATTGTCCCGGAGGTAGATCATCCCGAGCGCCAGGTACTTGCACGCGCGCCAGTACGCATCGAGGTTTCGTAGTTCATTTGGTTTCAGTGGTGATCCACCAATCGTGGATCTCGCCTGACCATAAGCACTCAGTGAGAGAGTCGAGGGTTGTTCTGCAACCGGTGTCATTGTTTTTCAGCTCCTTTCGAGCGTGTTCATCTTTGCCAGACGATCCGCCGGATCTCCGTCGGCAGTGCAAGCTTGTGATACGGAAGCACGCGGGGCGTGAAGTCACCCGCAGGACGGCTCGCGAGGGTACATGCGGTGTACAAATATGCCCCCGATTGATCCAATGCGGGCTGGGTTGGATGCATGTCTTGGGTGAATGCCGGGCCGCCGTTCAGCGGCACGGCGTACAATTCCACACGCACAGAACCGGGACGGAGGCCGCCCAGATCTACCTTGGCCTCAAAAATCAACTCCCCGTCTTGCTCAGTCACCTTCAGCATCCCGAAATGAACATCGTTCCAATGCCGGTCAATCTCCTCTTGCCAAATGAGAAACTCCGTCGTAAGTTCTGTGTTTTCGCATGCGCGCCGGGCGTATGCGGTTGCCGCGGGAATATAGTGTTCCTCTGTGTATTGGCGCACCGCCCGGTTCGCGGAAAACTCCGGGGTCAGCGCGGCCATGCTTTCGCGGATCTTCGCAATCCACCCGCGCGGAATGCCTTGCTCGTCGCGGTTATAGAATTCCGGGATGATCTCGTTTTCGAGAACCTGATAAAGTGCCTCGGCATCTGCCGCATCCCAAGCCGGATCGTCGCCGTGTTCCTTCCCGTCGCCGATCGCCCATCCCACTTCGGGAGTGTAGGCTTCCGCCCACCATCCGTCCAATATCGACAGGTTCAGGCCACCATTTACCAGCACTTTCATCCCGCTGGTACCGCTGGCTTCCCAGGGACGCTCCGGCGTGTTGATCCAGACATCCACACCTTCAACCAGCCGCTGCCCTAGAGTCATGTCGTAGTCGCTTAAGAAAACGACATGCGGACGAATTTCCGGTTGCCGGGCGAAGCTGGTCCATTCGCGAATGAGCGCCTGTCCGGGCTGGTCGGCGGGGTGCGCCTTGCCCGCCAGCACCAACTGCACGGGCCGCTGCGGGTTGGTAAGAATGCGGGCCAGCCGCTCGCGATCATGCAGCAAAAGCGATGGCCGTTTGTAAGTGGCGAACCGCCGTGCGAATCCCAATGTCAGTGTCTGCGGATTCAGCACCGCCTCGGCCCGTTGAACTTGCAGCAGCGATGCTCCGTAGCCTGCTTGCTGGCGGCTCAAGCGTTGCCTGGCATATTCCACCAGCCCCACACGTTGGGAGCACCTGGTCTTCCAGATTTGCTGGTCCTCGGCCCGGCGCACGGCAGGCTCCAAGCTGTTCAGGTCTCCCCGCCACCGTTCCTTTCCGCAGAGCTCAGTCCATAAGCGGTCGGCGTCTGCCCCATCCCATGTCGGGACGTGAATGCCATTCGTCACGTAGCTAACCGGCACCTCGCTTTCGGGGAAACGTGGGAAAAGCTGCTGAAACAGCCGGCGGCTCACTTCTCCGTGCAGGCGGCTCACGCCATTTACCGAGCCACTGCCGTGGATGCCCAGATACGCCATGTTAAAGGGCTCGGACGTGTCATCAGGATTCATCCTGCCCAGCGAGAGCAGATCGTGTACAGAGATGCCCAGAACGTTCTGCGCATAACCTGAGAGGTATTGCTGGATCAGTTCGGGGGAGAAACGGTCAAAGCCGGCCTCGACCGCGGTATGGGTTGTAAAGATGTTTCCAGCACGGGTAATGGCGAGTGCTTCATAAAACGGGCGGCCAGTCTCTTCCATGTGCTCGCGAGCTCTTTCCAGCACTGCGAACGCGGCGTGGCCTTCGTTTAGGTGGCACACATCAACAGCGATTCCGAGCGAGCGCAGCAAGCGCCACCCCGCGATTCCGAGCAGCATTTCCTGTTGTAGCCGCACTTCCGGCCCGCCACCGTACAATTCACTGGTAACGGCTCTAATGTTGGGTGGATTGGCGGGATCATTGGTGTCCAGCAAGTACAGCCTCGTTCGTCCCACCTGTACTCCCCAAGTACGAATCCAGAGGTTGCCCCCTGGCAATGTCAACTCCAGCCTGAGCAACTCGCCGTCGGCTGTGCGTACCCGGCGAATGGGCAACTGCGTGGGTTCGTTCACTGGATAAAGAACCTGCTGGTCGCCCTGGGCGTCGAGAACCTGTCGGAAGTATCCCTGTTGATAAAGGAGGCCGATCGCAACCACGGGCACACCCAAATCGCTTGCGGCTTTCAACTGATCGCCAGCCACGTTCCCAAGGCCTCCCGAGTAAATCGGGAGCGCCTCGCTCAACATGTATTCCATGCTGAAGTAAGCAACCGTGCGCAACGGAGACGAAGGGTGCGCTGTTTGGAACCACGCAGGACCCGCCTTCTTCTCGTTCAGCTCCTTCAACAATTGTTCGATGCGCTTGCGAAAGGCGGGATCCGTTTGAGCCTCGAGCTTTAGGGCATCGAGCTTTCGATTCGACATTGAGTGCAGGATCAGCCATGGGTTTGCGGTCAGTTCCCAGAGTTCAGGATCAAGCCGCCTCCAGATCTCGTCGGCAGAGTGGTTGTATGTCCAGCTCAGGTCCAGGGCAAGCCGAGTAAGCGCATCCCAAGCTTCTGTCTTGGACGGCAGACTCGAATGGATGGAGTCATTCATTTTTCACCTCAGTAGTAAGCGCCATCCACTGGCGCGATTTCAACTGTTACGTTCTTCGTCGTTCATCGGTGCGCAAGGCCCAAAGTTTTGAGCCCTCTTTCGACTTCCTCAAGGGCTCGTTGTTCCGGCAGGCCGGCCGGTTGATTGAGACCTCGCCCATGTGAAATTTGGATGCGGATCATTGCTTCCACCTGGCCGTGATTTCGGCTGTCGATGATCGCGGTCGAAGAGAACGGAATTACTTCCAGCGAGCAGGAATCGCTGGCATGCTGCGAAACTCTTTCCGCCAGCTTCTGTAACTCGGCGCAGCCCAGCGCGTACTCCTGAGGCGGAGGCATGGCCGGCTCAGCATCTTCGGTTCTTACTCCGTACACATCCACGTTGAAGCCAGCCTGAACCGTTCGAGTCGTCGCCGGCAGGCCTATGGGCCTTTCGTCAAGCAAGACATAGTATGGCGACACCTCGTAGAACGCGTGATGTTCCTTTATCAGTGAGCGAATGTCTTCAGGCATATCAATATTCCTCTCTCCCCCAAACTCGATGCATTGAAGATTCTCCCTTTGCTGCGGTTAGCGCTTGCCCGTGCCTGGCGGGTAGTTCTGGAATAGCTTGGCCATGGCCTTTTCGAGGTTGCGGTAGTTCTTGTCGGGATCCTTCTTGATATCGAGGGTCTTGGACGCGGAGCCCCGCCACACGAGGTGTTTCGCAGCCGGGTCGAACAGCCCAATCGTCAGCGTGCCGCTTTCGACAGTCGAAGTCGTCCCGTGGATATCGCCCAAGTTCCCCAACCCGGGGCCAGCCCAGCCCCACGGGCCACCACCAAACCCCGATCCGAAGGCATCGAACTGCTTTTCCTCTGAGATGCGTGTTTGGTAACCGATGAGCAGGTCGCCACCGCTCTCTACCCGCCGCAGACCCCTGCCGGCGAGTTGCTCGTCCACGGAGCGCTTGATGTCCTGATCCAGGAGTTGGTCACCCACCGAGACTCGCTGATAATCGACCCACTGGTAGGTTTTGTAGGCGCTGAAGTTTGCCGAACGGTCATAGTCGAATTGCACCTGTTGGGCGAAAGCGATTGCGCCCAGACACAACAGCCCTGTTATACAAATGAGTTTCATTTTCTTGTTCTCCTGTGAGTTAATTTAGGGAATCAGGTGCATCGCGAAGAGCACGAAGTTACAGCTCCCATCCGCCACCCAGATTCTTGTAAATGTCGACGAGTCCCAAGAGCTCGTTCAATTGAGCCTGGGCCAACCCCAGTTCAGCGCCAAAGGCATTGGTTTCATTGGTTAGCACCTCCAGGTAGTTGGCCGCTCCGCCCCGATAACGGACGCTGGAAAGCCGTGCCGCATCCTGTGCAGCGTCCACCAACTCCTGCTGATGCTGCCGGAATTCGTGACTCTTTTGATATTCGATCAGCGCGTCCGACACGCCGCGAAAAGCCTGCTGGATCGTCTGCTGAAACGTCAGCACTAATTCTTCTTGGCGTGCCTCACTCAACCGCACACCAGAGCGGATCCTGCCACCGGAAAAGATTGGCTGCACCAGCGTTCCGCCGAAGTTCCAAAAGCCTGCGGGGCCGGTGAACAGGCTCGTGAGCGCCGAACTCTGAAATCCGCTGGTGGCTGTCAGTGTGATTTGCGGAAAGTATGCTGCCTTAGCGACTCCTATTTGAGCGTTCGCCGCCATCAACTGCGCCTCAGCCTCGCGGATGTCAGGACGCCGCTCCAGCAAACGCGACGGAAGTCCCGCCGGAACCTGCGGCAAATGCGGCTGCTCGGTCAGCTTCATTCCACGCGCGATCGGGCCGGGATTCTTTCCTAGAAGCGTGCTGATCAAGTTCTCCTGTTGTTGGATGCGTCGCTGCAGATCGGGTATGTTCTCGGCTGCCACGGCGACCAACTGTTCGGCCTGCCGCACGTCGAGCAGATTGGTGGCACCTCCCCTTTCCAGCTTTTGAGTAAGTTGCAACGAGTCCTGGCGTGACGCCAGGGTCCGTTGCGAGATTTCAAGTTGAAGGTCGTATGCCCGGAGCTGGAAATACGCAGCAGCGACATTGCTCACCAGCGTGTTAATTACTGCCCGTCGCGCCCATTCAGTCGCCAGAAGATTCGCCCGGGCTGCTTCAGTTGCGCGGCGGTACTTGCCCCAGAAATCGAGCTCCCACATGAGGCTCGCACCGGCTGCATGAGTGTCTGTTTCGAACTCAGGAAGCGATGCGCCGAGCTTTTGTCGGCCAAAACGCGAGTTCATGGAAGCTGCTCCAGCATTGATCGCCGGCAACTGATCCGCCCGCGTGATGCCTAACTGCGCTTGTGCTTCCAGGATTCTGGTAGCCGCAATACGCACGTCGTAGTTCTGCGCCAGGGCAGTGCGAACCAGATCCTGGAGCTGCGGATCCTGAAATACTTCGAACCACTTCTGATCTCCGAACGATTGCTCAGAAGACGTTGGCGCCTGCTGCGAACGATTCTGCTGAGATTGCACAGCTTGCTGCGGCGGAGCTCCGCGATACGCATTCGGGACATCGATGTGCGGCCGGTGGTAATTAGGTCCGACCGCGCACGCCGACAGGAATATGAGAGGAATGAGTAGAGTGGTTGCCTTTTTCATGTTAGTCACCATGGACTGGAGTCGGTTCGGGCATACTTACGGGCGCCGGCGCCTTCGCGCGCTGTTTGCCCATACTCGAGACGCGCTCCACGATCACGTACAGCGCCGGGATAATGAAGATCGCGATGCCGGTTGCGGCCAACATTCCGCCGATAACTGCGGTGCCCATGATCTGCCGGCCTACAGAACCCGCTCCGGTCGCGACAAATAAGGGCACGCAGCCTAGAACGAAGGCGAAAGAGGTCATCAATATGGGCCGCAGCCTCAGCTTGGCTCCTTCCAGGGCGGCGTCGATCAGCGGTTGGCCTTTTTCATGCTGATCCTTAGCGAATTCCACGATCAGGATGGCGTTTTTAGCTGCTAGCCCGATCAACATCACCAGCCCAATTTGCGAATAGACGTCGTTCTCGATCTGCACCATGAACGCCGGGAAGATCATCCCGAGCACGGTGCGCCGCAGCCACAGCAATCCGAAAGCGCCGAACACCGCGACCGGCGTGCTCAGCAAGACGGAAAACGGCAGTGACCAGCTTTCATAAAGCGCGGCAAGGATCAGAAAGACGAACAGCAGCGAGATCGCAAAGATGGCCGACGACGGAACGCCCTCGCGCGCCTTCTGTTCTTGCCGGGACATGCCCATGTAATCGAAGCCCATTTCGGGCGGCATGGTCTGATGGAAGACGTCTTCCAACGCCGCCGTGGCTTGGTCTGAGCTGTAGCCTGGCGCGGCGCTGCCGATAATCTGCGCTGCCGAATACTCGTTAAAGCGCATCTTGAATTCCGGGCCGTAGCGCGACTCGAATCTCGTCAGCGCCGATAGCGGCACCATCTCCCCCCGGCTATTGCGCACATAGAATTGCCCTACGTTGTTCAGGTTGGCGCGGTAGGGCTCCTCGGCTTCCACATACACCTGCCATGTGCGGCCGAATTCGTTGAAGTAGTTGACAAACTGGCCGCCCATGAAGGCCTGAAGAGTGGTATAGATGTCCTCGAGATTGACTCCCTGCTTGAGCGCTTTCTCCTTGTCCACGTAGACATACTTTTGGGGCGTGCTCGGTATATAGGTGGTGGTGATCATTCCGATTTCAGGCCGTTTGCGAGCCGCCTCCAAGAATTTATTCAGGTTACTGACCAGAAACTCGGAGTCTTTTCCGGAACGATCTTCAAGCACGAACTGAAATCCGCCCGAAGTGCCGACCCCCTGAATTGCAGGTGGCGAGAACGCGAAGGTGGTTCCTTCGGGCAGAGTGATGAGCTTCAGGTTCAACTTGGCTTTGATTACCTGAAACTGCTCCTGGATGCCTTTCCGGTTTTCCCAGGGTTCCAGCGTGACGAAAAAGAACGAGTTGTAGCTGGTGCGGGTCAAACTGAGGAGGCTGAAGCCGGTCACTGTGTTGCAGTACTTCACTCCCGGCGTCGATTTCAGGAGATCTTCCACGGCTCGGGCCGCCTGCGCGGAAGCCTGAAGCGATGACGCCTCCGGCAATTGCATTTGGATGTACATGTACCCTTGGTCCTCGTCGGGAAGGAAGCTGGTTGGCAGCACTTTTCCAAAGAAACCCGCGGCAACCGCAAAACCTGCCACGGCGACGACAGCCACGGCGCTCTTTCGAATCACTCCGCCGGAGACCCGCACGTAGAAATTACTGCCGGCGGCGAACATCCGGTTGAACCACGCGAAAAACCTCGCCAGCAATCCGTGGGTTTGTTTCTTTGGCCGAAGCAACAGTCCGCCTAGCGCCGGGCTTAGAGTCAAGGCGTTGAACGCGGAAACGATTACCGAGACGGCGATGGTCAATGCAAATTGCTGATAGAGCCGGCCCGTAATCCCAGGGATGAAGACCGTGGGCACGAACACCGCCGAAAGCACCAGAGCGATACCGACGACCGGGCCAGTCAACTCCTCCATAGCCGCTCGGGCCGCATCCTTCGGAGGCAGTCCCTCTTCAATGTGCCGTTGTATACCTTCGACTACGACAATGGCGTCGTCAACGACGAGGCCGATCGCCAACACTAAGCCGAATAGCGAAAGGGTATTGATGGAAAATCCAAAAAGCGGAAACGCAAGGAACGTGCCTATCAGCGAGACAGGTACGGCCAGCATTGGAATCACGGTGGCGCGCCAATCTTGCAAGAACAGGTAGACAACCAAAATGACCAGCACAAACGCGATCGCCAGAGTCATGACGATCTCCTGCATGCCGGCCCTGACGGCGTCCGTGGTGTCGAGCGTTACTGCGTAATCCACGTCGGCAGGGAAGCTCTGCTTCATTTTTGCCATGAGCTTTCGGGCTGCCTTCGACGCTTCCACAGCGTTGGAGCCGGGCAGCTGATAGACGGCAATAATCGCGGCGGGCTTTCCGTTGAGGCGGGTGATCCAAGTGTAATCCTGAGAGCCCAACTCGACCCGAGCGACATCCTTCACGCGCACTATGCCGCCGTCCGGACTCTCCCGGACGATGATGTCGCCGAACTGTTCCGGCGTGAGAAGCCGGCCTTGGGCACGCACTGCGTACGTGAACGGCTGGTCTGCCGCCGATGGTTGGCCGCCCACTTGACCCGCCGGATTGACGGTATTCTGCGCTTGGACCGCTTTGACAACCTCGGTTACGGTGACGCCCAACTTGGCAAGCCGATCTGGTTTTAGCCACAGGCGCATCGCGTATTGCCCCATCCCGTACACTTGCACCTGACCCACGCCGTAGCTGCGCGAAAGGGGATCGACCAGGTTGATGTAAGCGTAGTTGGACAAGAACTTGGGATCGTTCGTGCCCTTGGGCGAGTACAAAGTGAACAGCATCATTGGGGAGGTCAGGGATTTCTTGACGTCAATGCCGAGCTGATTGACCTCTTGAGGAAGCTGACCGAGAGCTAATTGCTGTCGGGACTGGGTAAGAAGCAGGTCCGTGTTGGGGTCGGTATTGAGATCAAAATCGACGAACAGATCTGTACTCGAATTATTGGTCGAATTCAGCGAGTACATGTAGTCCATCTTGTCTACGCCATTTACCTGCTGCTCAATCGGCGTAGCCACCGCCTTCTCCAGAGTCTCGGCGTCGGCGCCCGGGTAAAGGGCTTGCACGCGGATTTCGGGCGGCGCAATATCAGGAAACTGCGCAACAGGAAGATAGGTGATCGTGATAGCCCCAACGATCACCATCAGAATGGAGATGACAATCGCGACGATCGGACGATTAATGAAAAATTTAGACATGGCTCAACGTCCTTCCGCCTGAAGGTTTGCGGGTTTGGCGGTCACGGGGGTGCCGTCCTTAATGTTCGCTAGCCCTTCCACAACGACTTGGTCACTCAGCTTTAAGCCGTCGTCGATCACCCACATCGTCCCCACCTTTTCGCCTGCCTTGACGGGGCGAATGCTCGCCTTGTTGCCGCCGCTAAGAACCGCGACCTGATAGCCACCTTGAATTTCTTTGACGGCGCTTTGCGGCACCAGCAGCGCATGTTTCTCAACGTTGGTCTGTATCCGAACACGCCCGTACTCGCCAGGCCGGAGAACATTGCCAGGATTGGGGAATGCGGCGACGAGGCGAACGGTGCCTGTCGCGGTGTCCACCTGCCGGTCAGTTATGACAATCTTCCCTTTGCGCGGGTACACCGTGCCATCGGAAAGGATGAGTTCCGGCGAGCTTTCGTAGAGTTCGATTGGCTGTCCACTGACGTGCTTTGCGCGCAGGTACTCCTGCTCACTGATGGGGAAGTACGCCTTGATCGGATCGACTCTCGAAACAGACGTAAGCAGAGAGTTAGGACCAACCAGGTTGCCGATCTGGACTTGGGCGATACCCGCGATCCCGTCGACCAGCGAGGTCACCTTAGTCCAGCCCAGATCGAGCTCTGCCCGTTCCACGCCCGCCTCATCGGCTTTGACTTCGGCCTGAGCCGATTCGATGGCCGCCTGAGCAGACTGGATTGCCGCTTCGGCAGATTCCACTGAGGCTTGGGCAGCGAGCTTTGCTTGCACCTCGGTGTCGAGCTTCTCTTTTGCAACAGCCCGCTGTGCCACGAGAGGCGTATCGCGATTCACATCCATCGCAGCCTTCCCGAGTTGCGCCTGCGCCTCCGCAAGTTGCGCCTTGGCGCGGGCAAGATCTGCTTTGGAACGGGCAACCTGCCCTTTCGCGGCGGCTAGGGCCCCCTGCGCCCGGTCGAGGCTCGCCTGGAACGGCCTCGGGTCGATTTCGAACAGTACCTGGCCTCTGCTGACTTCTGAACCTTCTTTATAGTTTTGTTTGATCAGATAGCCGGATACCTGAGGCCGGATTTCGGCGTTTGTATAGCCATCGAGCGTGGCAACCCATTCGCTGTGCAGCGGAACATCTCGCTGAACAGGGTGTGCAACCAGCACTTCGGGCGGCGGCAGCTGTATCGCCTTGCTTTGTGAGCATCCGGCGAGCGTTAGGCTGAACATTACGATTACCAGCGCCAGCAGGAGCGCCAGTTGCACGCTTTCGCTGCGAGTCGCGGGCGCCGCATTTGCCGATGTGGAGTGGGCGCTGCGTTCGTGCGGATTTCCAATTATCCAGAAGCTATTCATATAAGTTGTTACTCCCAAGCAGAAAAGATGGTTGTTCTGCATCGCGCTGATTCAGGCAAGAGACTGCGGACAAATAGCCGCTCCGCCGCTTCGACGAGAGGCACGCGCGTGCCCCCTTTGCTCTCCTGTCGCGTGAGTTGTTTTCGACTTTGCATGTGACGATTCATTCGTTGAATTTCGATACGCATCACGCAAGTTCGCATTCGATGGGCCATGTAGTGTGGACTACAGAAAGCGTGAGGCAACCGGCTTGATCCAGTGCATTTACAAGACTTGCCCCGTCATGAATATGCAACAAGCCAGGTCCGTGCCGTGCGCGGTCGGGCAGGTGCCAGGTCTTCTGCCGAACTTAGTCACAGCGGCATCGAAGTATTCGTGCGAGTTGCTCAGACTGTGTTTCATGTCGAAAGCTCTGCAACTGTAACCGCTACCTAGCTTCGATGCTCCGTGCTTAAGCCGCATTCACACAAATCACGCACGGCACCAGGAATGCTTTCGAGTTGCTGTTAGGCAAGGAACCGGACGAGTACTTTGATGACGTACGAAGAACAAGTCGTTATGGAGAATCCGACTGCAGTCCGGTCAAACGGTCGTAGCTCTCCATTGGGAGCTACGCTGATAAACGGCGGCGCGAACTTCTCAGTCTTTTCCCGCAGCGCAGCAGGCTTCGATCTGCTTTTTTTCGATCGGGTGGACGACGCTCGTCCTTCACGTGTGATCCCCATCGATCCTTCAGAGAACCGCACATACCACTATTGGCACGTGTTCGTTCCGGACGTCGAACCGGGTCAGATCTATGGATTCAGGGCCTATGGGCCGTTCGAGCCAGCTCAGGGTTTAAGGTTCAATCCATCTAAAATACTGCTCGACCCGTATGGGCGCGCCGTTGCGGTCCCGCAATACTATAGCCGTGAATCAGCCGGTCTAAATGGCGACAACGCCGCCACGGCCATGAAGAGCGTGGTTGCGGACCCGCAGGCCTACGATTGGGAAGGCGATGCTCCCTTGCAGCATCCCTGGTCACGCACCATCATCTACGAGGTGCATGTGCGCGGTTTTACTGCGCATCCCAGCTCCGGGCTTCCGGAATTCAAACGGGGCACATACGCAGGATTGGTCCAGAAGATCCCTTACCTGCAACAATTGGGAATCACCGCAGTCGAGCTGCTTCCCGTGTTTCAGTTCGATCCACTGGATGCGCCCCCAGGCCGGACCAACTACTGGGGCTACTCGCCGCTTTCTTTCTTTGCACCGCACCAGTCATACAGCTCGTGCCGCGACCCACTCGGCGCGTTGGATGAATTTCGCGATATGGTCAAGGCGCTGCACCGGGCCGGCATTGAAGTCATTCTCGACGTGGTTTTCAATCACACGGCCGAAGGGGGCCAGGATGGCCCGACACAGTGCTTCCGCGGCCTGGACAATCCTACTTATTACCTTTTGGAACCAGACCGCTCACGCTACCCGAACTTCACCGGTACTGGAAACACGTTAAACGCGAACCATCCGGTTGTACGGCGCGTGATTATGGACAGCCTTCGTTACTGGGTGAACGAAATGCATGTGGATGGCTTCCGTTTCGATCTTGCGTCCATCCTGGCGCGCGATTCGTCTGGTGCCGTCATGCCGAATCCCCCAGTAATTTGGGACATCCAGTCGGATCCGGCTCTGGCCGGTACCAAGATGATTGCGGAGGCGTGGGATGCGGCAGGGCTCTATCAGGTCGGCAACTTCCCAGGAGACAGTTGGAAGGAGTGGAACGATCGATTTCGCGATGACATCCGCGACTTCTTCCGAGGCGCGAACGATTCGGTGGGGCGCGCAGCCGATCGCCTGCTTGGCAGCCCAAGCATTTACGGTCCGCGGGAGCGCGAACTCGAAGAGAGTATCAATTTCGTGGCGTGCCACGACGGTTTTACGCTGAACGATCTCGTCTCCTATAGCCATAAGCACAATGAAGACAACGGCGAGGACAATCGTGACGGCTGCGACGAGAACCGAAGCTGGAACTGCGGATTCGAAGGCCCGACAGTCGATCCCGCAATCGAGAGGCTTCGCAACCGCCAGGTGAAGAACTTTTTCACCGCGGTTATGTTGTCTGCGGGCGTGCCCATGTTTGTTATGGGCGATGAGGTGCGGCGTAGTCAGCGTGGCAACAACAACGCCTATTGCCAGGATAACGATACAAGTTGGCTCGACTGGAACCTGCTTTCCGAACATTCGGACGTTCTTCGGTTTGTGAAGTTGCTGATTGAGCGCCGCCTGGTGCGAGACGTCGCGCATGAACGATGGCGCGTAAGTTTGACACAGGTACTCCGCGAGATAAAGCCCGCATGGCACGGAGTGAAACTCAATCAGCCAGACTGGTCGTCTTTCTCGCACAGCATCGTATTCGGCGGGGAACTGAAGAGCGAAGGGATATTGGCGCATATCATTCTGAATGCCTATTGGGAACCTCTCGACTTCGAACTTCCAGTGCTGGACGGTAATCAGAACTGGCGACGGTGGATCGATACTGCACTGGATCCGCCGCATGAGATTTGCGAATGGAGTGTGGAGCAGCCAGTTTTGGGGACAACCTATCACGTCGGTGAGCGGTCCGTGGTGGTCCTCATCGCGGCTCGAGGACAAACGGCAGGGCTGTGGCCCGAAAGTCTTCCGGGCACGGACACGCACTCATGACCTCCTCCCCGGAATTAAACTACGTCGGTATTCTGCTCGCGGTCTTAGCCGAACAACTCTGTCTACCAGTCCCCTCAGGGCTCCTGCTGATGGCCGCAGGCGCTCTTTCGGCACGTGGGGAAATGCGCACAAGCATCATTGTTTCTCTGGGCATCTCGGCTTGCCTCTCAGCCGATGGGATATGGTTTTGGTTCGGTCGCCGGTGGGGTTCTCAGGCCATGCGCCTGATCTGCCGCTTTACTGCGGACCCACGGAAATCTTCCAGGGATGCGCACGAAAAGTTCAGCCGTTATGGCCTCGCTTTAGTCTGCATCGCGAGGTTTTTTCCTGGACTGGGTGCCGTCATGCCACCGCTGGCCGCCGCCGAAGGAGTGTCGGTCGCGAGTTTCCTGGCCGTCGATACTGTAAGCAGCTTTCTCTGGTCAGGGGCCTATGTAGCGTTGGGCTATGTTTTCTCCAATCAACTGGATGTCGCATTTGATTACGTCAGGCATTTTGCGACCATCCTCGGTATCCTCATCGGAGTTCCGGTCGGCCTCTATGCCGGTTGGCGGGGGTTGACTCTCCTGCGAATGATCCGCCGGCTCCGGCTGCGGCGCATCAGTCCGGCGATGCTCGCACGCAAACTGAAATCCAAGAGCAAAGTCGCAGTGCTCGACCTGTTGGACTTCGAAGATCAAACCGGCAGCGCGGAGGCTATTCCGGGTGCTCTTAGGGTAGATCCATCACGCTTGCGGAAGTCTCCACGCCTCACGGTTCCGAATGATGTCGAGGTCATTCTCTATTCCGCCGCGGGAGGCGATATTGTAAGCGCACGAGCAGCCATGGCATTGCGACGAATCGGCGTTGAAAAGGTTTGGGTCCTGGAAGGTGGGCTCAAGGAGTGGCGTGAACAGGGTTTACCCGTTTCTCAGTCCCCGGAAATACCCGAAGTCGTTGCAGCGCGTGTTGGCGTTAAGTTGCATCCCCATGGCTGGCTCGAAACTGAGGCGTAGAGATGAAAGTAGTAGATTTGGCCGCGCTCAGAGAACGACTCCCGTTGTTCAAAGACCTGGGCGACAGCCCTACCTTGATCAACTCCGGCACATGCCCGGTCTCCTGCCGGAATGTTTCGGCGCTTGCTCTCAAGTAAGCGAACCGGCACTTTTCAAATGTGTTCGTAAAACCCGTCTGCGCAATGACACGGCTCGAAAACGTCACGCTTCAAAGATTGGAATACGCGGTGCACAAGCCAGTGCGTGTTCCGACTAAATGAAGAGCTCGGCGAGCGACGAACACGTCTTACGTTTGACGGTGAAGTTTCTATGGAATGCATCGAATCGCTCGAGAGATGCTGCGAGGAAGCGTTGAAGAATGGCAAACCAGTAGATCTCATTCTCCGTGACATTACGGGCGTTGATGAGGCAGGACAAGCCCTGCTGCGGCGGCTCGCCGCGTGTGGCGTCTGCCTGTCAGCGAATGGCGTCTATGTTTCCTACCTTCTGGACAATATCCGCAGCAATGCGAGCGATGTTACGGGTGGCAGACGGACGTTCTGAAAGACGGTAACGGCTATTTCTCCGATTAGGTATTCCGTTTGGTAAATCGCTTGCTCGCGAGCAAGCAGAAAGTCGCACGACGTATGTCACAGAAGAAGGCAACTGGCTTAACGAAAGGCCTGGAGGCAATAGGCAATGCTGCCTTATTCACGCTGCGCGTGATGAAAGGCGCGTTCCGGGCGCCTTTCGAACTGGCTTACGTAGGGCTGGAGCTTACCGATCAGGGCTGGCGCTCGTTGCCGCTGATAGTCTCGTCCGGTTTCGCACTGGGCCTGGTGATGACTTTACACACGCGAACAGAACTCATCAAGTTCGGTGCGGGCGCCTGGATCCCTGAAATACAGTGCCTCTCGTTCTTCGTTGAAATCGGCCCTCTCGTAGCAGCTCTCCTGGTGGCAGGAAGGGTAGGCGCTGGAATGGGCGCCTCACTGGCTGAGATGAGAGCCACCGAACAGATCGACGCCATTGAAGCCCTCTCGATTGATTCTTTCAAGCTCCTGGTTGTTCCACGAGTGCTCGCCTGCTTCCTGGCGCTTCCGCTGTTGACGACGTTCATGGACTTTTGCGGGGTCACCAGCGGTTTTCTTTCGGAGCATTTCTTGTCTCATATTTCTCTTCAGCTGTACGTAGAGCGGGCATTCCGGGGTGTGGAGTGGTCCAATTTCATTCCGCCTACTCTGAAGACCGCGGTTTTCGGTTTCATCATCGGAACCGTGTCCTGTTTCTTCGGCTATACCACCAACGAAGGCGCGGAGGGCGTTCGCCGGGCCGCCACGAATAGCGTCGTAATGTCATCGCTTTTGGTCATCCTGGCGGATGTTCTTTTGGTGCGGATTATTTTCATCCTGTTTCCCGGGACCGCTCTATGACCGACTGGAAAGAAACCGCCATCTTCTTCGATCACGTCTCAATGACCTTTGGTGAAAAGCAGGTGCTGCGAGATGTTACCTTTTCGGTCGCGCGGCGGGAGACGATCTGCGTTCTAGGTAGAAGCGGAACCGGCAAGAGCGTGACTTTAAAGCTGCTCATCGCTCTTTTGAGGCCGGAGGCCGGGCACATTTGGATCGACGGCGATGACATCACCCAACTGCGAGAGCAGGAGCTCTCGCGCGTGCGCCGGAAAATGGGATTTCTGTTCCAGAACGCTGCTCTCTTTGATTTCTTAACTCTCTACGACAACCTAGCGTTACCGCTTCGCCGGCTCACGCAGAAATCAAAGCAGGAGATCGAGGAGATCATTGACCGGGTACTTCAGCAGGTGGGCCTAAGCGGTGACCGGGAAAAACTTCCCCAGGAACTTTCCGGCGGAATGAAGAAGCGAGCCGGCCTGGCGCGAGCCTTAGTGCTGGAGCCGCAAATCCTCTTGGTCGACGAGCCGAGCAGCGGACTTGACCGCATTACCGCCTCTGAGATTGACGAACTTCTGCTGGAGCAGAAACAGCATACAACCATGATCATTGTCAGCCACGACGTGCATGGCGCAAGGCGTATCGGTGATCGATTTGCTGTCCTCGACCACGGACAGCTCGTGGCGTTAGGCAAGCCTCTAGATCTTGAAGACCATGACAACGAGACGGTCCGGAAACTGGTGACGGAGGGGTAGATGCAGAATCGTTATGTAGGCGTCGGAATATTCGTGATCCTGGGCACGGCGTTGTTTGCGCTGGCCATTTTCCTGATTGGCAATCAACACAGTTTCTTCGCCAAGCACATCGAACTCTACACAGAATTCAAGAATCTGAACGGGCTCGAAAAGGGGGCGAAAGTACGGGTTGGAGGTTTCGATGCCGGCGAGGTTGCGGATGTCAGTGTTCCAGCCTCGCCGTCGGCAGGCTTTCGACTCAAGCTGCAACTGAATGAACAAGTGCGTGGCCTGGTTAGGACGGATTCGGTTGCGACGATTGTTACGGAGGGAGTCGTGGGCGATAAAGTTCTGTTGATCGGACCAGGCAGTCCGAACTCGCCGGAAGCTGCTCCGTTTTCCAAACTGCCGAGCAAAGAAACCAGCGATATTGCCGATTTGATACAGAAAAGCACAACTCTAGTTAGCGACGCGAGCGGAACAATGAAAGTCGTAGCAGATAAACTGACAGCCGCTCTCGATTCTGTGACAAGCACCGTTGACAATGCGAACGACCTAGTGGTCGGAATGAAGCGGGGAAAAGGAACCATTGGCATGCTGCTGCGTGATGAGCAGACCGCCACGGACATCCGTCAGGCGCTGGTGAACGTGCGTGATGCGACTACCTCGCTGAATCACGCGTCAGAACAAGCGGACGCGCTCATCTCTGATTTTCAATCCCGGGGCTTGCCGGCGAAAGCGGATAGTATTGCGACAAAAGCGGACGCCATCATTTCCGACCTGCAGTCGCGAAACTTCGGTAAAAAACTCGATCAGACGATCGATAACGTGCATAGTGCCGCGCAAAACATTGACGCGACCACGCAGCAGTTCCGGGTGACCCTCGCGAAGGCTCTCGCGCCGGACGCGCAAGGCAGAGATGCAGGCGACAACATCCGAGAGACGCTCTCAAGTGTGAACGAAGCTGCTGGAAACATGGCCGATGATACGGAAGCTCTGAAACATAACTTCTTCCTCCGGGGGTTCTTCAAACACCGTGGCTACTTTTCCATGGCGCGGCTGAGGCCCGACAAATATCGACAAGACAAGCTCTTTTCGACTCCAAGAAATCCGCGAGTGTGGATCGAAGCTGCCGAGCTGTTTGAGCCAAAACAGGGTCAAGCCGAAGCGCTTTCGCGCGCGGGGAAAATGCGAATCGACGCAGCCGTCGCCAAGCTAGGGGAGAGGGCAATAGCAAGTGCCATCGTAGTCGAGGGTTACGCCACCTCCGGAACGGCGGGCGACCAGTTGGCGCTCTCCCGCAACCGTGCGATTCTCGTGCGCAATTACCTGCATATGCGCTTCCAGCTTGATAATCGGAGCATGGGGACGGTTCCGCTGAGCGGATTTCCTCCGCCCGCCACCCATAAGGAAAGCTGGGACGGGATTTGTATCGTGCTGTTGTCGCAGGAATCCTAGCGGGGGAGTACACGGCGATCGGACCGACATGTTTCGCATCCGCTGGGACCCCAAAGAGTCAAAAGCCGCGGGAATTCGGATTGCTGTTTATTACTAGGAGGTCGAATCGGTATGCAGATCGATACAGCGATTGTCGCGGCGCTTGCGGCCCTGGCTGGATCCGTCCTTGGCGCTTGCTCATCGCTAGCTGCTACCTTCGTAGGCCATCGGCTGCAAGCTCGTTGGTCGCGATTAGCAGCCGACTTAGATTCACACGAGGAACTCTATGGAAAATTTGTCGACGAAGCTGCACCGCTGTTCATAGATGCGCTTCGACAACCAGCCATGGACCCGGGTAAAATCATTCGGCTCTATTCGATCATGGGACGCATCCGTTTGACTTCAAGCGATGACGTTCTTCGGGCTGCGGAGGAGGTGACCAAGCGGTTGGTGGAGGCCTATGAAAAGCCGCCGGTTGACCCTGTGAAGGTTCTTGAGCAATACGCCAAGAAGAAAGAGATTCTAGATCCACTGCTGGTATTTACAGAAGCTTGCCGCCACGAGCGGGCTCAGGCTCTTCAACAAGTTTGAAGCCATGCCGGCCAGGCGTCGAACTGCTTACGACGCGCCGCTAAGCGGCGCCATCGATGACTGACGAACGGTTCTGGCGTTTCGATTCTATGCCCATCTGACATCGCAGGCGCCGCCTCGTCTACTGCACACTTCAACGCGTTTGTGGCCTCGAAACCCTCCACGTGATAGCTGGCGGTGACAACTACTCGATTGCAAGAGGCAAGGGGATTCACGTACCCCTGTGTGGGAAACTTTCGGGGCAACTGGCATGGCAGCGCCAGCCACCAGTGCAGAGTATTGAGGCAATCATCCATTCGTCTGCAATTTCCGTTCCCGATATAGGCCGCTCAACTGATTGGGTTTTCTAGCATCGAGGATACGGAGGTGACTGCCGACATTGGTCACTTGCCGGGCTTTAGTTTTCGGCCATGCCTTTTGCCGCGCCCGAAAAGACAGCTGTTGGAAAAATTGCGTTTGGTGGACCGCGAAGCGCACCTCTACGAGTATGCTCATCGGAGATTCAATCGTTCGTGCAGTTCGCTGCGGGAGCAGCGCATTTCGCGGAGAAAAACCAACGCAACGGACACCACGCCACTGCCTTAGAACGCTGGACCCGGAATGCGACGGCCACCGTCAGGGCGTTTGCCAAGAACACAGCGCAATCCGATGCGATGGAATCAAGACTGCTCATCACCTGCTTTAGAAGCTCGGCGGCGTGAGTCTAGAGCCGTATGCGACCAAGAACAACGCTGGACTTCGGCTCCTGCTATTGGAGAATCCATGATTCTGGGCAAACGCGACTTACTGATTTCGAAAAGCTGGATACAGGCGATTATCGTCGTCGGTCTGTTTGGCTTCCTCATTCTTGCAATACTTGCCCTCGGTGGACATCTGAAAACCGGCCATACGTGGACACTTCAAAACCGGCCAACGGAGCGGAACCAGAACAAGAGTATTTATACACCGCCTGATGTCATTTGAGCAAACATTTCTTCAAAGATCGCTCTTGTAGTTTTATACTGATCTCACCTGAGCGGAGGATACGGCTCTGCGGGGACGCAACCGGAGCGCCGACTCAGCGGCCGGAATGGCTCGGAGCGGCAGCGCCGCTCCGTAAGCCAGGCTGCCATTCTGGCGCGAACGCGATAAATCCCAGGGGTTTGGGGACGGAGTCCCCAAGTAATGACGCGCTACCGAAGGTAAGGGGTTGTTTCGGATCATCCGATATTTTGGGCACAATGGTATTGGAGATCACGAGACCCACATGCCGAAGCTAGCGACTACTCCCGTTCTGCTTGGCTTCGCAACGGCCGTAGCGCTGGCATCTTTCTTTTTCCATTTGATCATTCCGAATGGGCTCATCTTCGAGGTAGTTCTTGGGTACGTGCCGATCGTGCTCGGAGGAGTGTGCCTGTGGTTGGGATACTCCGCTTTCCGGATCGCACGTCATAAACTCTCGACGGTGGCGTACGTGGTGTTATTAACACCCTTCGCTTTCAGCTATCCGGCATGGCTTCTATTCATCTGGATCATGTACGCATCGGGAAGATATCACGGTCCGATGCCGTGATGATCACCAAGCCTGAACATGCGACAAGGCCTCTTGTTTTCGAATGGGCCGCGCGGAACTCATTGGCCACCTGCCGCCGCTTTGGTGCGCCAGCTTCGCGGGCCGCACTTCAGTACGTGTCCGTGATGCAGTAGTCGATCGAGCATCGCGCTCACGGCGGCGACATCGCCGAGTAACTTGCCCCAGTCCTCGACGGGGCGGTTGGAAGTGAGCAGCGTGCTGAAACGCTCGTAGCGGCGCATGATGATCTCCAGCAGATCCTCGGCGGCGGTATGTGGAAGTTTGCGCATGCCGAAGTCGTCGATGATGAGCAGCGGAACGGTCGCCACCGATTCCATGTATTCTTTGCGCGTGCCCTCGGCAACGGCGTCCGCCAGTTCATCGAGCAGCACGTGGGTCTCACGATAAAGCACTCGGTAGCCTTGCAGGATGACAGCTTGAGCGATGGCTTGCGCCAGGTGGCTTTTGCCCGTCCCGCCTGGACCGAGAAACAGAGCGTCCTCTCGTTTGTTGATGAAGGCGCCCGTGGCTAGGTCGAAGACCAAACTGCGATTGGTTTTGGGATTAAAGCTGAAGTCGAAGTTGTCGAGCGTGCAGCTGGGATCACGGAAGCCGGCTTGTTTGCGGCGGCGTTCGAGCAGCCGGTCGGCGCGGCGCGTGAGTTCGTCTGATACCAGGCAGGAGATCAGGTCGATGGGAGCCATGGGTTCGGCTTGGGCTTGGTGCAGCCTCGTTTCGAGCACAGCGGCCATGCCGCCCAGCCGCAATTGCCGGAGTGCGCGTTCGAGTTCGATTACATTCATGATTGGTCCTCCTGACGGGTTCGGTTTTCGATGAGATCGCGGTACAAGGTGAGCTGACGAATCAGTGGATCGACCTGTCGCAAGCTCAGCGGCAGTTGAGGGTTGTGTTCCAGGTAGCGGCGCACGAAGTGGTATTCGCGGGTGCTAGTTTCTAAAGCCAGCGCGCAAGCGTCGTCGGTGGAAGCGATGCCGTACTTTTTGGCCAGCGCCAGCGTGCCCAGGATGCGCCGCACTGCGAGTTCACCGTGTTTGGCGTGCATCGCCTGGCACAACTGGCCAATGTGCTTTCCGGCTTTTCCGGCGCGGTGCAGCAACTGTTGCGTCGATAGCGGTGTCCGACGCGGGCGATCTTCATTGTGGGTGCGATGACGGCCGCGCTCTTGCCGCCGGTGCTCGCGTAGTAGCTGGCCGGTGACAGGATTCAGCAAACGAACAACGGCGTCATTCCACTGGACCTGAACGCGGCGACCGATCCAGCCCGGCGGCGCGCCATAGTAGGCGGCCTCCACTTCGACACAGCCATCCAAGTGCACGGCTCGCTCGCCGTACTGGTAATAGCGGAAAGGTTCGAGCGGTAACGGAAGCAGTGCTGGACGCTCTTCGGCAAACATCGTGGCGACTTGCCGTTTGGTGGTTCCATGGATGCGCGTGTTGGCCCAACGCGTCTCCCAGCGATCCAGATACGCTTGCGCATCTTCCAGGCTCTCGAAGCGCTGGCCTTTGAGCGGCGTCCTCTTTGCGTGGCCGACACCGGATTCGACTTTGCCTTTGCGATTTGGGTCCTGCACTCTGCATGGAAGCGCTGTGACGCCGTAGTGCTGCAGCACGTCACGGTACAGCGGATTGAGCGTGGGCTCGTAAATATCGGGCGTGAGCACACCCTCGCGCAGATTATCGAGAACCACCAGGCGGGTGACTCCGCCGAGCCTGCGAAACGCCTTCTCATGCAACTCGGCCCAGACACGCGTGCTGGAACGGAACACCAGGAGGCGAACGGCTTTCCGGCTGTATCCCAGCGTCAGGACGAACAAACGCGTGCGCCGATACTTGCCCGTTTGCGCGTCGCGAACCATCGGCCCAGTGCCATAATCGACCTGCGCTTCTTCACCAGGCGCCGTCTCAATCACCACGCGCGCTTCCGGTGTTGAAGATCCGCGCAGCTTCCGCACGAAGCGCTTCACGCTGGCGTATTTTTCGCCGAAGCCGTGGCCGTCCACCAAGTCCTGCCAAATGGCCATGGCGTTACGACCCTTTGCCAGCTCAGCTTCAATGAACTCCCGGAACGGTCCGCACGCGCTCGCTGACGGAGTTGAGACCGGTTTCCGGGTATCGTCCGCAGGGCCATTTTCGTGTCCAGAGTCGGTGGACACCTCGATGGCCGGTTTTGGTTGGGCGCGTCCCCAGCCTCCTGGAGGTCGGACGGGAATGCCGGCAGCCTTTAAATAGGTCGCGGCAGTTTCGCGCCGAATGTGGACGGCTCGCTTAATCCGCCTTAGTGACCACCCAAGTCGGCCGAGCGCAACGACTTGCTGTTTGTTTTCTTCGCTCAAGACATTCACCGCCGGAGGATAATCCTCCGTCTCAGTCAATGTCCTGGATCAGCTATCTCGTTGGCCGCTTTTCAGGTGTCCACCGATGGCCGGTTTTGGGTGTCCCCCGAGGACTTGCCTATCGCACTTACCGGGATGAGCCGCCGATTCCATCGAGAGTTGCAGGGCCCAGCGGCCAGCTTCTTTTCACTGGGGAAGACATCACGGCGGGCCAGGAGATCTTTCTAAAGAACGGCCTGATGGAGTACGGTTCGATCTTTGGGCACGGCGCGTATCTAGGCCCGGATTTTACTGCTGACTATCTCCACCGGGCTGCCTTGATTTCTGAGAATAGGAATGGGCAGGAACAGACCATTGCCGATTTCAAGGCCAATCGGTATGATGCTTCTTCCGGGACTCTTACTTATTCGGTCGCTCAGATCGAGGCCTTCAATCAGCTTGTTCAGCACTACCGTGACTTCTTCTCAACCCCGGACACACGAAATGGACTGCGTCCATCGGCGATCAGTGATCCGGAGCAAGTCCGGCAGTTGACGGCTTTCTTCAGTTGGTCCGCGTGGACAGCCTCCGCACTGCGGCCGAACCTGAACTACTCATATACGAACAACTGGCCTTCCGAGCCACTGGTTGGAAATCAGCCGACCGCGGACACGATGCTTTGGAGCGTCCTCTCGTTGATCGCTCTGCTGGGCGGTACCGGACTTCTGCTCGCGGCGTTCGGGCGATGGAATCTCCTCGGATGGCACGGAAGGGAGGATCAGCGCGTTTCGTTCCGTCCTCCGGACAAGGTAGCATTGACCCCCGCGCAGCGATCCTGTGCTTGGTTCTTCCTGGTGATGGCCGCGATGTTCTTGCTGCAGACTCTTCTGGGCGGCGCCACGGAGCATTATCGGGCGGAAATCTCGAATTTCTTTGGCTTCGATCTGGCTCGTCTGCTGCCTTATAACATCGCTCGCACTTGGCATCTTCAGTTGTCGATATTTGTGGTGTCTACATCGTTTCTAGCGGCTGGGATTTTCCTCGTTCCCATGATCGCGGGAAAGGAGCCGCGCCGCCAGCATTGGCTTTCTTATGCTTTGTTAGGCGCGCTGGCGATCGTGGTTTTCGGAAGTCTGGCCGGTGAGTACGCCGGAATTCGCGGATGGATTCAACAGGGATGGTCGTGGTTTGGGAATCAGGGATTTGAGTACCTTGATCTCGGCCGATTCTGGCAGATTCTTCTCACCGGTGGCCTGGCATTCTGGGTAGTTCTCCTATTCCGCGGACTCAGAGGCCGCCTAAAGATGGAGCGGCTGGGCAATATGCCCTGGCTGTTCTTCTTCTCCGCGCTGTCGATCCCAGCTTTCTATGCTGTGGGCTTGCTGGCGCGTACGAATTCGGACTTCACCGCAACGGATTTCTGGCGCTTCTGGGTTGTGCACCTGTGGGTGGAGGACTTTCTCGAACTGTTCACCACCATCATGGTTGCCTACATGTTTGTGCTTCTCGGCGTGGTGCATGAACGGGTGGCTCTCAAGGTAGTGTATCTTGACATCATTCTTTATTCGGTCGGCGGGGTGGTCGGTTCCATGCATCACGTGTATTTTTCAGGCGAACCCGCGCTACATATGGCCTTAGGCGCGTTTTTCTCTGCCGCTGAGGTCATCCCACTTACCTTTCTTACTCTCGAATCTTGGAGCTTTCTGCAACTTGGAACCCAACAGCACTCTAGCTCCCGCACACGGTTCCCGCACTTTTGGGCGGTTATGTTCCTCGCTGCCGTTGGGTTCTGGAACTTCCTGGGGGCAGGCGTTTTTGGTTTCCTGATCAACTTGCCGATCGTATCTTATTACGAAATTGGCACGGCGCTTACAGCCAATCATGGTCATGCTTCGATGATGGGCGTCTACGGAATGCTCGCGGTTGGTTTGGCGCTTTTCTGCTTGCGCTACATCGTCCCCGAGGAGCGCTGGAGCGACCGGGCAGCGAAGATCAGTTTCTGGTCGCTGAACGTCGGATTGGCTTGGATGGTTTTTGCTACGCTCTTCCCGCTCGGCGTGCTTCAGCTCTATCATTCGGTCAACGTCGGTTATTTCGATGCGCGATCGCTGACCTACCTGACGAACCGTACCAACGAATTTCTCGAATGGATGCGTCTTCCTGGCGATGCGCTCTTTATCGTCGGCGGGGTTCTGCCAGTTCTTTACCTGGCCGGGCTAGGAGTGCGCCGTCAAAAACCACCAGTTGACATTCTTCAGCCGCAGGACATCGCTTTGACGGAAATCGACGCACCCGCGGAAGTTCGTGCATGATTCTCGGCTTACATCTCGAAGTGGTTCTCGTGCTGGTGTATGCGTCTTTCTTAGTGATGCTTGCGCTTGTTCTGGAACTCTTAGCGCGCCGGTCGCAACAGCGGGTGGAGGATTATCGCAGCTCAGGATTCATTTACTTTCGCGAGCTTGACTATTTCGAGTGTCCGGCAGGTCACCAACTGATACAACTACAAACCGATCCCCATCGGCGCACGACGTCTTACCGGGCCCCGGCGAGCGCGTGCAATTTCTGCTCGCTGAAGCTGAATTGCACGGATTCTGACGAAGGGCGAGTCCTAGAAAAACGGTGGGGTGGCTGGATCGAATCCGAAATTCGGCGCTTTCATCGCGGAATGTCGTTGACGTTGTTGCTTCTGGCCACGATGCTTCTCATCGGGGAGATCTTCCGCTATTCCCAGCCTGGCGATCGCCAGGCACTGGCGATGTTTGTTATCACGCTCGGATTTGTGCTGTTCAAGCTTTCACCATCGCTGCGGCAACGGCGTTCGGAATGAATACCGCGGTAAGAGAGACGGTTCACTTTCTACCTCAGCACGAGTTACTGGGTTTGGCCGTTTCGATACTCGCGCGCCAAACCTGTTTTTAAAAATCCCCGCCGATGTGATGCCGCGCACAGTGATCACGGGGGTCCAGCGCGTCGAGTGCCTGCAGGTGATTGCCGACATTGGCCACGTGCCGGGCTGAATGCCAAGTTGCCGCGGCACGCCTATGCCGGAGTCAAGTGGTATCGCGTGGTCTAGAGAAGCGGTTCGCTCAGATATTTGGTTCCCGAGCCAATGGAACCAGGCTTGCTCATAACCTAACAGAAAGGTCCGGAGTAATCCGGCAAAAACTATGCGCTACCAAATTGTTTTATCGAGAATGACGGGCCGGACACTGCGGTGTCTGATACCGGTGGTTTGCTTTGCCGCTAGCCTAATGTCGCAAGAGGGAGACCCGGCAAAAGCTCCGGTTTCCACCTCCGTTGTGCACGCCAGGGCCCTCTTAGGTTTCGAAGGTATTTCGAACAACGCGACCGGAGAACTTTCAATTCAGGGAGGTGACTTGGTTTTTAAGCCAAGCAAGGGACCCATCGCCCGGATACCGATTGGTTCGATTGAGGGGGTATTTCTCAGTCAGGAGGACAAAGAGGTAGGCGGGACACCGCTGGCCTTGGGCCGGGCTGCTACACCATTCGGCGGGGGACGAGCGATTGGCTTATTCGCTCATAAGAAGTACGACTTTTTGACATTGGACTACCTCGATTCCAACGGAGGTTTTCACGGAGCGATCTGTCAATTGAATAAAGGCCAAGGGCAAGCTCTTGGGAGCGAGTTGCAGGCCAAAGGCGTGCATTTTAGCGGCCTGAAAGATGGGGCCCCGAGACTGGAGACAAAAAATGAAGCTAACTAGAAGAACGCCATTGCAAGCAGTTACGGCAGCTATTGCGATTGGCCTATCGGCATTTACAATGCCTGTATTCGCTGGAACGAACCGCGCGCCGGCCGCGCAATGGAGCGTGGAAGTCAACCGGGTTGACGCGAGTGGCTTGAATGTCGCGCCTGAATTCAAGGTCGCGATCTACGAGAATCTTCTGCTTGAACTAGCAAAAACTAAGCAGTTCTCGGCAGTGCTGCGCAGCGGTGATCGAAACGCCAAAGTCCTTCCGGCCCTGCTGACTCTGAAGACAACTGTGGAGTCGTACAGCCCCGGCAGCGAGACGAAACGGGCTGTCACCACCCTGATGGGAGCTACGAAATTGAAGGTTCGAAGTCAGCTCTGCACGCGGGAAGGCCAAGTGGTTCTTGAACGCGTAGTGGATGGCAATGTCCGCTTCTTCGGTGGGAATTTGCGAGCAACGCACAACCTGGCGCGTAACGTGGCAAGAGCCATTAAGCAGTCAACTTTGCCCGAGCCCGGACCGTCGATCCGCGAAGAGTAGACAAGGGAATGCCGCGCCTTCATGAAGATTCTTGTCCTCAACTCCGGTTCCAGTAGCCAGAAGGCTTGCATATATGAAATAGAGGGGGCCTGCCCCATTCACCCGCCCTCCTGCCTGTGGGAGGGGAGGATCGAATGGAACGGCGATACCGCCGCGACGTCAGTCAGAAACGCAAGCGATATAGCGCAAAAGAGAGAAGTCAGGGTCACCTCCCGCGAGCAGGTTGTTCGGGATCTGTTGAGCAAGTCGTGGAGCGGTAATTCCCAAATTATCGCTTCTCCTTCCGACATCGATGCGGTGGGACATCGAGTAGTACATGGCGGCCCACATTTCGAGGATCCCGTGCTGATCACCCCCGAGGTTTGCCGGGCGATTGCCAGCGTTACTGCACTTGCGCCATTGCACATTGATGCGGAGCTGGAAGGCGCAAGAATAGTTGAGAGTCTTTTTGGCGCCATTCCACAAGTGGCCGTGTTCGATACCGGCTTCCATCGGCAAATGCCGTTGTCGGCAGCCATCTATCCGGGTCCTTATGAATGGTTCGAAAGCGGCATTCGCCGCTATGGATTCCACGGTATTAATCATCGGTACTGCGCGGAGCGTACAGCTCAGCTCCTAGGGAAGGATAAGCAGGCACTCAAAGTGGTTACCTGCCATCTGGGCAACGGCTGCTCCGTCGCTGCTGTCGATGGCATGCGTAGCGTCGACACGACGATGGGCTTCACTCCGCTAGATGGTTTGATGATGGGGACGCGCTGCGGTTCGGTAGATCCCGGAATTTTGACATTCCTGATGCGTCAGGACCAATTGAACCCTAACGAGATCGACGGCGTGTTAAACCACAAGTCGGGTTTACTCGGCATCTCAGGGATCTCGGGAGACATGCGCGACATTCTTGCTGCCGTCGCGCGGGGCCATGCAAGAGCGAAGCTGGCGTTCGACATTTACGCTCATCGTCTCCGAGCAGCGATCGCCGCCATGGCGGCCGCGATGGGAGGAATGGATGCATTGGTGTTTACCGCAGGGGTGGGTGAGAACTCAGCGGAAGTACGAGCTGCGACTTGCAATGGGCTGGAGTTTCTCGGCATTGGTCTCGATGTCCAAACCAACGCACGACCGTGTCTGGACGCAGATGTTTCTACGGCAAGTTCGAGGGTCCGCGTGCTTGTGATTCGGGCAGCGGAGGATTGGGCAATCGCGAAAGAGTGCTGGAAGCTCTTGCACGTAGAACGACGGCTAGAAGCGGAATGGAGGCGGTCTAAAGAACAAACCGTATGACCGAAGCATTGCCAGTTGTATATGTAGCGCGACACGGCGACACCGCCTGGACTGTCTCCGGCCAACATACCGGCTTTACCGATGTACCGCTTACAGCCGATGGCGAACTCCATGCCCGCCTCCTTGGGAAACGGCTTCAGGGACTGAAGTTTATGAAAGTGTTTACCAGCCCATTGCGGCGAGCCGCGCGAACCTGCGAGCTGTCGGGTTTTGGCACCGTGGCCGAGGTGGATCCCGATCTCGTGGAGTGGAACTACGGCAAATACGAATCACTGCGCGACGCCGAGATCCTAGCGAAGTATCCTGACTGGCAACTGTTCCGGGATGGATGTCCTGGAGGAGAATCGCCAGCACAGATCGGTGAGCGCGCGGACCGGGTGGTGCAGTGTATTCGGGCGGTCGGCGGCGACGTGCTTCTTTTCTCCAGCGGACATTTCATTCGGGTGCTCGCCGCGCGGTGGCTCGACCTTGCGCCTGGTTGTTTAGGCAGGTATCTCTCAGTAAACCCGTCGAGCCTGGGCGTGCTCGGTTATGAGCACACGCTAGGCCGGCCTGTGATCCGGCTTTGGAATGACGATCGTCATGTTACAGCGGAGACACAAACGAAATTTGGAAGGTAGAATCAATGCCCAGTGTTGTAGAAAACGATGTTCCGATTTCGCCGCTGGCGGGTAGACCGGCTCCCCAAGAGATGCTCGTGGACGTGGCTCGCTTGGAAGCGGCATACTTCGAGCGCCGTCCTGATCTTGAAGATCCCAACCAGCGCGTCAGTTTCGGGACCAGCGGACACCGCGGTTCACCAATGCACGGCACTTTCACGGAATCACACATTCTGGCGATAACTCAAGCGATCTGTGACTACCGTCAAGCGCATGGGACCGACGGCCCCCTCTTCATGGGAAAAGACACCCACGCGCTCTCGGGCCCTGCACAGCGCACGGCACTGGAAGTGTTGGCGGCGAACAACGTCGAGACGGTTATCCAACAAGGCGACGCCGTAACCCCGACACCAGTCATCTCTCGAGCGATCCTGGCTTATAACGGTGGCCGCAGGGAACGCCTCGCTGACGGTGTCGTCATAACTCCCTCGCACAATCCGCCGGAGGATGGAGGCTTCAAATACAATCCGACCAACGGCGGCCCCGCAGATACGGATGTGACGCACTGGGTGGAGACCCGCGCGAACGAGCTGTTGAGAGCAGGCAATGCTGCCGTCAAGCGCATCCCGTTCAAAAGCGCGATCCACGCTTCGTCGACGCATCAGGAAGATTTCATGTTGCCCTACGTTCGCGATCTAAAGAACATCGTGGACATGGACGCGATTCGCTGTGCCAACCTGAAGCTTGCCGTCGACCCTTTGGGGGGAGCCGCACGAGCCTACTGGGAGCCTATCAATGCGCTTTACGGCCTGGACATCGTCGTAGTGAATCCGATCATTGACCCCGCGTTCTCATTCATGACCGTCGACCATGACGGCAAGATCCGCATGGACTGTTCCAGCCCATATGCGATGGCTCGGCTTGTTGCGCTGAAAGATCGGTACCAGGTAGCCTTCGCCAACGATCCTGATTCGGACCGGCATGGCATCGTGACTCCCGTTGCCGGTCTGATGAATCCAAATCACTATATCGCGGTGGCGATCCAATACTTACTCACGCATCGACCCAATTGGAGCAAGGATTCTGCAGTTGGAAAGACGCTCGTGAGCAGCAGCATGATCGACAGAGTGGTACACAAGCTGGGTCGTGAGCTGCGCGAAGTCCCGGTGGGCTTCAAGTGGTTTGTGCCAGGACTCCTAGACGGCTCGTGTTGTTTTGGCGGGGAGGAGAGCGCCGGGGCCAGTTTTCTCCGTTTCGACGGGACCGTATGGACGACGGACAAGGATGGTCCAATCATGGATCTTTTGGCGGCTGAGATGATGGCGCGGACCGGCAAGGATCCGGGTCAGCATTACCGCGAACTGACCGAAAAGTTCGGTACTCCCTACTACACGCGCATTGACGCGCCTGCCACTCCCGAGCAGAAAGCAAAACTGCAAAAGCTGGCAGCCGATGCTGTGAAGGAGTCAGATCTCGCGGGTGAGCCGATCAAAACCAAGTTGACCAGAGCGCCGGGAAACAATGCCCCAATCGGGGGGCTCAAGGTGGTGACCGACGCCGGCTGGTTCGCTGCCCGGCCGTCAGGAACAGAGAACATTTACAAAATCTATGCGGAGAGTTTCAAGAGCCCCGCACATCTGAACGCGATCGTTAACGAGGCCCAGGCTATGGTGAACAATGCGCTCCGAAGATGACGCCGCTCCGTTGTTTTCTCGCGATTATCGAACTTCGGGGATTTTGCTGCATGTTACCTCTTTGCCTTCAGCATATGGAATTGGCGATCTCGGCCCGTCAGCTTTCGCATGGATCGATCGTCTCCATGATGCTGGGCAAGGATGGTGGCAAGCATTGCCGCTCGGCCCGACCGGCTATGGAAATTCGCCCTATCAGTCGCTCTCGTCATTTGCCGGCAACGACCTGCTGGTCAGTCCCGAATACCTGATCGCGGATGGACTCCTGCGGTTGGGCGACTTCGAGAAATGCTTTCCCTCAAACGTAGTCGACTATGGAACCGTAATCCCATTCAAACACCGCATCCTCCAAAAGGCGTGGACCTATTTCAGAGCTGGCGAGCGCAAGGACCTGCGGCCTGCATACGAAGAGTTTTGTGCTGCGCAGGCCCACTGGCTGGAGGACTATGCGCTATTTCGGTCGCTCAAAGAGAAGTTTCAAGACGCGTATTACCTGGATTGGCCGGCAGAATTGGTGGAGCGGAGGCAGGATGCGTTAGCCCGGGCGCGGCAAGAACTGGCTGATCGAATCGATCAGGTCCGTTTCGCTCAGTTCGTGTTGCTCCGCCAAGCGGATCAACTCAAGGAATACGCGCATGCCAAAGGCGTAAGGTTGATCGGCGACTTGCCATTTTTTGTGTCCGCGGATTCCAGCGATGTTTGGGCGAACCCCGAGTTTTTCTTGCTGGACGAACATCGCCGGCCGCGCTTCGTCGCCGGGGTTCCACCGGATTATTTCAGCGCTCAGGGCCAGTTGTGGGGCAACCCGGTCTACAATTGGGATGCCCTGCGTGCGACCGGCTACGGATGGTGCATCGACCGGTTAGGTGCACTTTTGGATCATGTCGACGTCATTCGGCTTGATCACTTCCGCGGATACGCAGCCGCGTGGTACGTTCCCGCAGGTGCTCCGACGGCCCAGGCCGGGCAATGGGCGCCTGGTCCGGGCGTCCCGCTTTTGGAGGCAGTGCAAAAAGAGCTGGGCCGTCTGCCGTTCATCGCCGAAGATCTGGGTTTGATTACGCCCGACGTACACGCTCTGCGTGACGAATTCGATATACCGGGCACCCGGGTTCTCCAGTTCGCCTTCGATGGCCGTAGAGACAATCCATACCTTCCCGACAACTTCGTCCATAACTCGGTCGCATACACAGGGACGCATGACAATGCGACTACTCGCGAATGGTATGAAGATTTGAATGAAAATCAGCGGCACAACGTGTGGAGCTACTTGGGGCGCGCCCCAGGCGAGAGCGCACAAGTTGCTGCGGCGCTGATCCGACTGGCATGGTCATCCGTCGCTGCTCTAGCTATCGCTCCCTTGCAGGATGTTCTCAACTTAGGCCGGGGCAGCAGGATGAATGTGCCGGGTCAAGCGGGAGGAAATTGGAGCTGGCGCGTTACGGAAGACGCAATGTCGCCGCGGGCTTTTGAATGGGTAAGGGAATTGACTGAGGACTCGAAGCGTTGCGAAGTCGTCCCTTCAAACGGGGTCCTCCAATCCGTGCCATGAGTATTGCGCAAGCGCCGGCAAGAACGCCTACGCTCTTCGCGGCCTCGCTGACTGGCAATCACTCCGACCTTAGCGCCAGGAAACCAAAACTCCGCAATTCCCGGCATTAGCTTCAAGGCGATCGACGTCTCTTCGCGTATCCATTCTCAACCGCGCCGCGGATCTAATCTCTGCCTCGCCGAAGCGGTGACCCCGAGACAGAGCGAGTCGAAGGTGCCCGCCCGCCGAACTTGGCGAATGCCAGGGCAGTTGCCTTGTCAATGGCAAGGGTGGGGATGGTCGGCATTGGAGAGTTTCCTGTCGAACTGAATCAAACGAAGCGCTTTAGCCGCCAGGACGTGGCCGTCCAGTCAGGTCGAAAACCCGGGCACGGCGACGGCAGGAGAGGTGCTTTTGCAGAGCCTGACATTGGAAACACCAAAAACACAATTCACCTAAGGCTGTTGTTATGCAAACCAACAAACCCCGCACAGAATACGCAACGAAAACCAATCAGTGCCTAATCCTCGCGGCAGGTAAAGGAACACGCTTGAGGAAAGCGTCGCATGGGCTCCCCAAACCACTGGTGCATTTTCGCGGTAAGCCGATCCTCGAGCACATCATTCTCGGGGCGCACCAGGCTGGCATCGAAAGATTTGTGATTGTCGTCGGATACGGTTCTGAATTGATTCGCCGCTGGTTCGACCAGCGGTTTCGTGGCAAAGTTTCAGTGACCTGGGTGGAAAACCTGGAATATGAGAGGCAGAACGGCATTTCCGCCCTGAAGGCTCGAGATGTACTTCAACAGAACTTTCTGCTGCTGATGGCGGACCACGTCTTTGAGCCGCAGACTGCGAGAGTGCTGCTGGAGCAGCGGCTCACATCCGGCGAAGTGATCCTGGCAGTTGATTCAAACATTGACCGCGTTTTTGATTTGGACGATGCAACCAAAGTTCGGCGCGATGGCGATCATATCGTCGACATCGGTAAAGAACTTTCCGCCTACGACGCGTTGGACACAGGGATGTTCCTGTGCAGCCCGGCGCTTTTTGACACACTCGAGTCAGTCGCCAAGGATGGAAGCTGCTCTCTTTCCGATGGCATGCGGCAGCTTGCTCAAGACCGTTGCCTGCGTGCCCTGGACATTGGCGAGGCTGGCTGGCAGGACCTTGATACTCCTGCGGCACTGGCCCACGCCGACAGTACTTTTGGTGCCCATCATACGGCCGTTGCCGTGCGTCTAGCTAGCTGATGACGAAAACTCGATTTCCATTCCGGCTACTGGCAGGGACGTTCGGAGTCCTCCTCCTGGTCTTCCTGATTCACCGCGCCGGTCTCGCAAGTCTACGCGAGAGCATTGCTACGCTCGGATGGCGGCTCAGCTTGGTGATCGCTCTAGGGGGAGTTGGGCACGTTGTGAAAACCTGGGCGTGGCGGCTCACGCTGCTCGATGACAAGCGTGAGGTATCATTTACACGCACTCTCGCGTTACGGCTCGCATCCGAAGCTGTCGGGCAGCTTGGTTTTCTAGGACAAATGTTTGGCGAAAACCTACGAGTGATGCTCCTGGGCCCCACAATTCCGCTTGCGAGCGGGATCGCCTCTGTGACTTTGGATCGGGCATTTTTCATCCTGAGTGGAGTCGTAATCAGTGCCGTCGGTCTAATTGCCGTGCTGGTCGCATGTCCGCTGCCCCATGCCCTTTCGCTGTATGCCGGGCTGTCCGTGTCAATATTCCTGGGTGTCATTCTTGTGGCGGCGCTGGCGGTGCGACGGCGCTGGCCGGTGGTTTCCGCAGCCGCGGGGATACTGGACCGCGTGCGGTTTCTGCGTGGGTGGACAGAGCGCCAGCGCCCCTTGATCGACTCGGTTGAACAGCGGCTGCTCAATTTCTACCACCATACCCCGGTGGCGTTTTGGAGCGCTTTCGCGCTGCACCTCGCCGGACAAGCTGTGGCGGTCTTTGAGGTCTACCTGATCGTGTGCCTGCTGGGCGCAAAGGTCACGTTCCTCGCTGCCCTCGCAATCGAAGCTTTAACGAAAATGATTAACATCGTTGGGCTGTTCAATCCAGGAAACATTGGCACTTACGAAGGTGGAAACATGTTGATTGCACAATTGTTCGGCCTCACGGCGGCTGCCGGCTTGACTCTGGGACTCGCCCGGCGAGTTCGAGCGATCTTCTGGGCCGCGGTCGGGGGCCTGTGTGTTTCCATGTTGTCTAAGTCGAAAGGGCGAACTCCAGCAGGTCAGCCGGAGACTCAGAGCCTCTCTCGAGGCTCGCACATTGCCGTAATTTTTGCTAACAAACTGATCTGCGGCGGCTCGGGTTCACGGCTTCCCCGTGTTGGCGCTCTCCCGGTCTTGCTCCGCGCAATCTTAGGCGCCCAAAAGGCCGGTGCAAGGCGAATCGCAGTTGTTGTCGGCAGAGAAGCAACATCAGCCATAGCGCGCGATTTACAGAGTACGGGGCGCTTACCGGAGTCCGTCGAGTGGTTCCGATCTGACGCCGGGATGTCACTCACCTCGTTGCTCGGACAGATCATCGGCGCCGGGGACTCGACGGTCGTGCTGATATCTGGAGACAGAACCTATCATCCATCGTTCCATCGGGACGTCGCCGAATGGCAGGGAAACGGCGGCGCTTTGGCGCTCAGAACCGGCAACCAGCCAGTGGGAATCTATGCTCTTTCGGGAGCCGTAGCGCAGGACCTGGCGAATAGTCATGCTAGTATCCACAGTCTCGAGGAATTGGATGCGTGCCTCGCTTCTATCCACTCGGTTGAAACCGAGCCAGTCGACGAAGCCAAATGGCAGCGCGTTTCCACATGCGAAGAGCGCCTGGCTGCCGAACAGAAACTGGACGCTTGGTTGGTCAAGCCCACCGACGGAATCTTCGCCAGAATAAACCGCAGAGTCTCCATTCCGATCAGCCGCCAGCTCATCAAGTTTCCGATCACACCCAATATGGTTAGCCTGGTCACTCTCGGCGTCAGCTTTGCGGCCGGCGTGTATTTTGCATTGGGCGGCTACTGGAATGCCTTGCCAGGTGCAGTGCTGTCGGTCTTTGCAAGCATTCTCGATGGAAGCGACGGCGAAGTCGCTCGTTTGAAACTTCAGGAATCCGATTTCGGCTGCTGGTTGGAGACCATTTGCGATCAACTCTACTACTTGATCATCTTCGCCGGAATGACGATAGGGTTGACGAGAAGCTCGGGCACTCGGACCTATCTGGTCTGGGGCGGACTGCTTCTCGTCGGAGCCATCCTAAGCTTCCTGGTCACCAGTCTCCAACGGCATCGGCTGACCAATGGGCGTCCCGAGCAGCTTCTCGGAATCTGGCAAACGCAAGCGGAGCGCCGGCGTTCCAATCCTTTTCTGTACCTCGGCCGGCATACTGAATTCATTATTCGGCGCTGCTTCTTGCCGTATCTCATTTTGTTTTTCGCACTTTTCCATATCACGAACGTGCTATTGGTTCTCGCCGCGCTGGGCGCCAACCTGGTCTGGCCGATCGCTCTCTATAGTCATCTGACATTTTCGCCAGCGCCAAGGCCAGTAGCAGCTCCCCCGGTCTCTGCTTAGGCGCCGGGGTCGCGGCAGCATTGTTGAGTATTGACGTGGGCCGCCTGACCGGGGGATCCTGGCAGCCCCGTGTTCTTAGACCTCGGCGATTGGCTCATCCAAGCCCTCATCCAGGCTCGTGAAGTGTCCGGCGAGGATCGAGTCGCAAGCTTCAACCTGCCTTCGCGGGCGGTTGCGCCAGTCACGCGGGGACAATCTTCTTGTGCGTTTCGAAGATCTCGACGAATTCCCGGTAGCGTCGGGCGATCTCTGCCACGGCAGCTTCCCTCGGTATCTTCTTCGCGCGCCAATCGACAAGTGGGTCCCAGAAGCTCGTCCTCCCGACGGCGAAACCGATGAAACCTGGCACAGCGGCGGCAACTGTTAGCCATTCGCGAACTTTCTGATCGTCCTCACCGCGACCCAGAACGATACAACCGACTCGTGTGCGGCCGTCCTGACGCGCAGCCGCAACAATCCGTTCGCAGTCCTCGTGAAGGCCAAGCCCTTCGATCTTCCATACGTCGGGCTCGACGCCCGCGTCCTGAAGTTGCTCGATCGCCTGAGCCATCAACAAAGGACGAAGTTTCAAATCGTATAGTCTCTTGTCGCCCTTCACTTGGTCGAGCTGGGCTCTCTCGGCCGGAACTAACAGTTCGAACATGAACCGGCTGCGTGTGTCATTGGCGTGCAGATATTGCGACAAGCGCTTCAACCGGGCCGATTGCAGCCGATTGAGACTTCGATCGCCTTCTGGGTTGTAACGAACCAGCACCTTGCAAAAAGTGGGTTCAAAGGCTTCGAGGTGCGCGGCAAAATCTTCACCGTACTCGAAGTCGAATTCGTCTTGTCCGCTCTTTTCGGCTGGACAAGAGGTGGAATACCCTTCCCTGGCCGCATCGCGAAGAATCGCGGCGCCGAACTGTTCGTCGACCAGGATTCCAGCCTTAACCCTGGGCACGCCAGATTGGACGGCAGCTTTGAAAGCATCGTAGATCACTCGCTTGGCGGCAGCGATCTCGTCCGTTTGTTGCGGACTCAATATTCCGTCCCATCCGAACATTTTCTTCTGGAACGAGCCACGATGATCGAAAGGCAGAATGTAAAGAGGTTTATCAAAACCAAGACTTTTCAAGCGGTCTCCTTAATGTTTCTGTAATAGCGAATCAGTTGGTTTGTGGAACCGTCATGCGCCAGCTTCGGCTCCGCTTTGCTCTCAAGCTCCGGGATGATGCGCTGCGCCAGGACCTTGCCCAGTTCGACGCCCCACTGGTCGAAGGAATCAATGTTCCAGATCACGCCTTGCGTGAATACCGCGTGCTCGTAAAGCGCGACCATTTTGCCCAGCGCCTCCGGCGTGAGCCTTTCAGCCAGGATCACATTTGATGGTCGATTGCCTTGAAACACTCGGTGAGGCGCGAGCCATTGGGGTGTCCCCTCAGCCTCCACTTCTTCACGTGTCTTACCGAAAGCCAGGGCCTCTGCCTGCGCAAAGACGTTTGCCATTAGCATGTCATGGTGACGGCCAACTGGATGGATCGGCTTGGCAAACGCGATAAAGTCGCAGGGAATTAGTTTCGTTCCCTGGTGGATCAATTGGTAGAACGAGTGTTGGCCGTTAGTTCCCGGTTCGCCCCAATAAATTAGGCCGGTCTGGTGCGAGACTTTCCTGCCTTCGCGCGTGACACTTTTGCCATTGCTCTCCATCGCCAGTTGCTGGAGGTACGCCGGAAATCGCTTCAGGTACTGCTCATAAGGCAAGACCGCAACCGTCTGCGCACCAAAGTAGTTGTCGTACCAGACTGCCAAGAGACCCATGAGAACAGGTAGATTGCGGTCGAAGGGCGCGGTGCGAAAATGCTCGTCCATCTGATTTAGCCCGCTTAGCATAGCGCGGAAATTGTCGGGGCCGATCGCAACCATCGTGGAGAGACCGATTGCGGAAGAGATCGAGTATCGGCCGCCGACCCAGTCCCAGAACTCGAACATATTCGCCGTGTCAATCCCGAACTTCGCAACCTCTGCTGCGTTCGTGGAGACAGCCACGAAGTGTTTCTTGATCGACTCTTCCCCCGTTCCCAAGCCGGCGAGCAACCATGCGCGCGCCGTGTGAGCATTCGTCATCGTCTCCAATGTCGTAAACGTCTTCGAAGACACAATGAAGAGCGTCTCGGAAGGGTCCAGATCACGGACCGCCTCGACGAAATCGGTGCCGTCCACGTTCGACACAAATCGGAAGGTCATCGTCCTCTCGGTGTAGTGCTTCAAAGCCTCATAAGCCATGACGGGCCCCAGGTCAGAGCCGCCGATTCCGATGTTGATGACGTTGCGAATGCGTTTTCGGGTATAGCCCTTCCAATCTCCACTTCGTATTCGGTTAGCGAAGTCCGCCATGCGCTTCAAGACCGCATGAACTTTGGGCACAACATTTTCGCCGTCCACGATGACAGAGGCATCTTGCGGCGCGCGCAGAGCCGTGTGCAGAACCGCCCGCCTCTCGCTGACGTTAATCTTCTCCCCACGGAACATAGCATCAATCCGTTCTCTTAAGTGGCATTCCTCGGCGAGGCGGATCAGGAGTTGCAACGTCTCGGCAACAATGAGATTCTTCGAGTAATCGAGGAACAGCCCTGGCCCTTCCGCGCTCAAACGCTCGGCGCGTTTAGGGTCTTCTTCAAACATCCACCGGAGATGTATCCCGCGAATCTTTTAATAATGTTCGCTAAGGTTTTTCCAGGCTTGGCGTTTTCTGGTGCCGCGCTTAACGACTGCTTCCAACTCTGCTGTCATTCCCTTGTCCTTTCATGGCCTTCTGGTATCTGGGGTTTCACTCGATCGAAGAGTCGGCGGGTTCGGCCCAGAATAGGTATGAGCAAGCTATGAACCAAAACGTAAGGGCGACTCGATAAGGTCAGTTCGAAAAGCCTGCCTGCCGGAAGCTGGCGAATGCCGGGGCAGTTGCCTCGCAATGGAAACGTTAGGACGTAGCAGGCTTTGAAGAGTCTTCTTGTCGAACAGAATCAAACGAAAGCGCTTAGCTGCCCGGCGGTCCTCTTCCGGTCATATCGAAAAGTCACGCCCGCCAACGGCAAGCGGGATGCTTTCCTCCTACAGGAAGCGCGCACGGTTCTTGACGCGCTGTCGCTAAGAAAGGAGCGAACTGATGTTTCGTAGGAACACTTTGGCAATCCTATTTGCCTGTTCAGCACTCGCCGCGTTGCCGGCTTTCTCACAGGAAGAGTCTTATCGACAGGAAGTGAGCGGGCAAGCGTTCGGTAGCTTTGTCAAGGATACAACGCAAGATGGCATTAAGCAGAAGGCGACAGACAGTGGAGGTTTTTTGGCAAGTTATAGATATTTCTTTAACCGGCACAACGGCGTTGAGGCCAACTATGGCTACTCGCTCAATACGCAGATCTATAACTCGGCTGGCACCAATCTCGGAATGAAAAGCTATTCAAACGAAGCAACTGCCGCCTATGTCTTCAGATTGCCGTTTAACCGCTGGTCATTTTTTGCCCTGGCTGGTACGGGTGCTGTTATTTTCGATGCCAAGGACATGCGCGGCGTCGGTTCCCAGGCACGACCCGCGGGGGTGTACGGCGGCGGCATTGACGCGGATATCACCAGTCACCTGTTTGTGCGCGCCCAGTATCGCGGATTAATCTACAACTCGCCTACGTATGACCTTCCCGTGCTAGCCGGCATGGATCGGGTCACGCATCGATTCGAGCCCTCCGTCGGCTTTGGTTGGAGATTCTAATCCAAAGGACGTCGCCTCTAACGCGTGGGGGTAGTGCGAAGATCCCCACGCGTGGCGACGACTCCCTAGGTAGTCAATGGAGGCAATCCGACAGCTGGTCTTTTCTTTGCCTTCTTGTCGATAACCCGCAGGTCAACGCCAAGTAGCTGAAAACTTATGACCAAAGAACCGAAGCGTCCCATATTCGCGCTGCTCATGAGCCACTGGATCAGCATGCTAGGGGTGGCGCTGGTCACCACCGCCGGGTTTTCATGGCTGTTCGCTCTCCCAACACAGGTTCGAGGAAATGCCAGCAATCCATATATCGGCATCCTAGTTTTTCTATTTCTTCCAATTATCTTCATCGCGGGGCTGCTGCTGATCGCTCTCGGCGTCTTCCTTGCACGCAAACGGATTGAGGCGGGGCTGCTGTCCGCGCCGAATCGGCAGACTTATCTTCGACAATTGGCAATATTCTTCGCCGTAACCAGTGCCTTCAACATCGTGATCGGAACGCAGGGAACCTACCGCGCGATCGAGCATATGGAAACGGTCCAGTTTTGTGGACAAACGTGCCACGTCATGAAACCGGAGTTCACCGCCCATCAGAACTCGCCTCACGCAAGCGTTCTTTGCGTGGACTGCCATGTGGCCCCCGGCGCGGCCGGTTGGGTGGCAAGTAAGGCAGCAGGCACCCGGCAGCTGATGGACGTGCTATTCAAACGCGTGCACTACCCGATTGAGTCCGCCATGGAAAGCAACCGCCTGGTACCGTCACGCGCCACCTGCGAGCAATGCCACTGGCCCCAAAACTTCGACGAGGTGAAATTGCGCGTCATTGAACACTTCCAGGACGATACGGCGAACACCGAGACCCAGACGGTTTTGATGATGATGACCGGCGGCGGGGATTTCGGAGGCATTCATGGAAAGCATCTCGGCCGTGGTATCGAAATCCGCTACGCAGCCGCCGACTCGAAGCGCCAGACGATCCCTTGGGTTGAGTATCGCAACCCGAAAACGGGGGAAGACCGGACGTTTCTGGCCGACGGCTCAACTGCTAAGTCCGTCGCTAATCTGCCCCGCTATCAGATGCAGTGCGTGGATTGTCATAACCGTCCCACCCACACGTTCGAGCTTCCGGAGAGAGCTGTGGACCAAGCCATGGGGTTGGGACGTATTTCTACAACACTGCCTTTTATCAAGAGGACGGCGGTTGAATTACTCAAGGCGAAGTATTCCAGCAACGCGGAGGCCACGCGAGTCATCCCGGCGAAGTTGGAGGCGTTCTACAAGCAAAACAATCCGGATCTCTGCTCTCAGCGGGCCAAAGACATTTCCAACGCTGGCGCCGAGATCGTCGCAATTTACAACCGCAATGTGTTTCCGGATCTGAAGGTCACGTGGGGAACGTACCCCAACAATCTCGGCCATACGGATTTCCCCGGATGCTTCCGCTGCCACGATGGATCTCATTCCACACCCGGTCAGAAGCAGACGATCACCCAGGACTGCAACACGTGCCACCAGCCCCTTGCTGTTGATGAACCGCCTCCCGGTGTACTCAACACGCTCGACCTCGCCGACTACGTCGCGAGCCTTCAGAAAAAGTGAAACAGAGGGCGCTCTCAATGCAAACCACGGAAGTCAATAGGTTCATGCGAGGTACTGACGCACGTCGGAGTACGAACAGTAGTAGGAAAACCACAACAGGAGATGGCTATGCGAACTATTTTCACGATACTGACACTGGCTTGCCTATCCGAAGCGGTTGCTTCGGCCGCTGATGCGAAGGCAGGTCAAGCCGTGTATGACAGGTCCTGTAAGGCCTGTCACGGGCCTGATGGGTCAGGGAACATGGCTATCGCAAAGATGTTTAAGGTTGACATGCGAGATCTGAAGTCGACCGATGTTCAGGCGATGAGTGACGACGATCTAAGGAAGATCATTACTGGCGGCAAGGGAAAGATGAAGCCTGTCAGTTCGGTCTCGGGAGCGGCTGTGGACGACGTGGTTGCCTACGTTCGTGGTCTCAAGAAGTAAAGGCTCAGAGGCATGGGTTAAATCGGGTTGAAGCACGGGGGCATATCGCAGACTATGAGAATTAAGGGTGGAGTTCGCGCGACAAGAAAATTAGACCACAAAGAAAGAGAGAAGCAAGACAGTACGCGAACTCCGCTCGAATACTACATCCACGATGAGTTCGACGTGCTCCGGCTCGAAATCGTAGGCAATTTGACTGGACCTGCCGTTGCAAGTGTTGATCAGGCCTGGCGGACGGCGCATTCAGTCATCGATGGCCGCCGGGTTGTCGTTGGCCTTACGGCGCTAGCCGACGCGGATGAAAGTGGACGCGATCTGCTGCTCAGTTGGCATCGCAGCGGCGCACGGATTATCGCGCGGTCGCCAGAATCCCTTAAGTTAGCTGAGGGCATCGTGGACACAGTTGTTCCAATGCCTGCGTCCAAGTGGGCTTGGCGCCAGCGGCTATGTGACATTCTCCTCCGGCGATCGACCTCTGCTGCCACGAAACTAGCGTAAGCCAATCGCCCGGGCTGGCATGGCGCTTCCCTTCCACATCGCAAAGACTATGCTTAACAAACCTGACTGGCAACTGATCGCAGAGTTTCGGAACGGAGACGTGGACGCGTTCGGCGAGTTGTTCCAGCGCCACTATGCTTCGTCTCTCAGAGTGGCGCGTCGAACATTGCTGGGACGCGACGAGTCCCAGGACGCCGTCCAGTCGGCTTACCTCGCGGCCTTCCGAAAATTCTCCTCCTTTCGCGGAGAATCGAGCTTCAAGACCTGGATTACGAAGATCGTCATAAACCAATGCGTGACGCAACTCAGGAATTCCAACCGGCAGCGGCGGTGGGTGAGTTTGGACGACTCTTTTCCGGGCTCAGTTCCGCCAATAGTTGTCGATCGGGCGCCAACCCCCGAGGATCTGGTACGAAGTGTCGAGATCCATCAGAAGGTCGTCGATACGGTTGGCAGGCTTCCCCGATCTTTGCGGGACGCATTTGTTCTCAGCACATTCGTCGGGCTCTCGGTCGCCGAGACTGCGAAAGCCCTGGGTCTTACCGTAGCCGCCACAAAGACACGGATCTTCCGTGCCCGTTCCTACATGCGCTCCCAACTCAGGGACATGCGCGGTAAGACGGACAGAAGTGTTGCAACAGCGAAGCAACGTTCTCCCGGTCAACGCTCGTCGACATCCACTCTCGCCGCGGCATAGGCCGACTCCTCGCGGAACCACCTCCAGTTCGTTAGCGGAAAGACCGGATACCCGCCGCGGTGCCAAGAGATGCCCTCGATGCGTCGCAATTCCCGCCTGAGCAGCGCGGACCTTTAGAGGAGCGGCTGATGGGGTTTGCCTCGGGGTGTACGGCTTCAGCCGTTTGTTGGAGTGTTGTGACAAGGGACGATCTCGAAACACGCCGGACGATTGGTTCGACCAGCCAGCGCAATGCCCCGGGGATGTCGCGGCTGAGGGCGATGGCCTCCAGTTCGATGTATACTCCACCGTCGCGTTGTTCGTAACGGGCGACGCTGTAAAGACGCCAAATAAAGCCCGTGCCGTGGTCCTCAGGCAGTACGTCTTGGGATGGGCTACCGTACCTTGAGATTTCCTGGACGCGAGTCGCTTCGCTAATGCTGTACCACCGTTCGCTATCCACACGAACAAATGTCGAGTGGTAGTCGCTGTCGAGTGCGCGCTTCGCGAAGAACGACTTGTTCACGACCACCATGGAAAACCGGTCTTCCCATTCGCTCGTGTCCAAAGGCTTCGAACTCACAACCGTGGGGTGATACACAGTGTCGTACTGTTGGTAATCACGGACCAGGCGAATCACATCGCCCACTGATGCATTCGGAACGAAGATGGCGCCGGTCCAATCGTGTATCAGCCCCGAGGGAACCTTCACCGGAACGTCGGGTACTGCGGGCGAAACCGCAATGTCGCCCTGGCGAAGCTTTGCCGCCTCGCCGGGGATGGCGTCGATCGACAGAAAGCAACTTCCCGGCGCAAGATGCCTTTGGTTGCGAGCCTCGGCGGCTCTTAGGTATTCCTGCCACGCCAGCACCGTTTCCTCTTTGAGCTCTGCTGCAGCCGCCTGCGTCACGGAAATTGCGCTCAAGAGGATCGCGGTGAGCGCTTGAATCCGGCACGACGTTCGCTGCCCTCGTGGTCTTTCGTGCCTGTCGTAGCGGAAGTCGTTGTTCATGTTTTTCGCTGCCTCGCGAACTGGGAGGGCAGTTAAGGAGCCACCGCCCACTGGACCGCAACTCACTGAAAAACCAGCCGCGGAGACTTCCAAGATTGGATTTTGCATGGAATTCTGCCGGTGTTGCCGACGGCAGATGCCGTAAACGTGGCGCCAGAGCGGATCAGCGGCTCGGGCCGACGAAGAGAGGATGGAGCGCTTGGAGAAGCGCCTGAGGACGGCCTCATACTTCCGGTACGTGTTGGGCTTTCTCAGATTCTCAGGCTCCGTGATTTTTGGGCTCAACAGATCTTTGGCCCTGAACTCAACGTGCATCGGAGCCGTGATCGGAATGGCTCAATCATCAGAATGCCGATGGAGGCCTGGGTCGAAGGCGACGGTAGCCATGAACTACCAACGGAGTCCACCGGATTTTACGGAAGTTTTTAGGTGGATGTTCCTTCGCGTCGCTAACGCTGAATAGAGCAGAACGCGACGGGTGTCCAAGGCGGCCTTGCGGCTCATGAATGGCGGGTTCTACGGACCTGCGGACGGAGAAACCGGCAATACTTGAGTCCAACTCAGTTATTCCGTTTGCGGACCCAAGCTTGTGAAGAACTGATCGATGCTCTTTTGGACCTTGCGATCGATCAGGAGTTCGAACTTACGGATAAGCCGGCGCCGCTCTGGATACCACCGAAAGCCCGGATGATTGAGATGCACAAGAGACTAGAAACCGCTCGACATGAAAGACTAGCCGTGGTACAACATAATAAACTAACCACAGCGCAACGCACAAAACGAGTTCTAGGGCAAGCATGGCTACCCCATCTGAAAAATTGGCGGAATCCCTCGAAGTCCTGCACAAGCTTCAAAACGTCAGCGGGGCTGCGGCCATTCGCGCACGCGACATGACGCGGACTCACCGGGAGCGGCTGCTCAAGCACGGCTTCCTGCAAGAAGTCATCAAGGGCTGGTACATCCCGAGCCGCCCGGACGAGGTGAAAGGCGAGAGCACAGCCTGGTACGCCTCCTTCTGGCGTTTTGCCGCTGTTTACCTCGGGACGCGTTTCGGCAAGAACTGGAGCCTCTCGCCGGAGCAATCGCTGTCCCTTCACGCTGGGAACTGGACGGTTCCCCGGCGGCTCGCAGTACGGTCTCCCAAAGGCCGGAACAATGTGACGAAGCTTCCGCATGGGACATCCTTGTTCGAGCTTGAGGCGCCGTTGCCCGATTTGTCTGACATTGCGGAGAAGGATGGCTTGCGCCTCTTCTCTCTCGAATCGGCTCTGATCGAGGCCTCTCCCCGGTTTTTCTTGCATCATGCCACCGACGCCAGGGCCGCCATGGCGATGATTCGCGATGGATCGGACCTGCTGGCCAGATTGCTCGACGGCGGGCACAGCACAATCGCAGGCCGGCTGGCGGGTGCCTTCCGCAATAGCGGCCGCAGCGCCTTTGCGGACGAGATTACGCGTACCATGTCCGCTGCCGGCTATACCGTGCGTGAAACCGATCCGTTCACCGACAGGCCCGCCGTGGCGCTTTTGTTGCGCGAAACCTCGCCCTATGTAAACCGGATAAGAATCCTGTGGCAGAAGATGCGTGATCCCGTGATCCAATCTTTCCCTGAGGCGCCAGGGCTGCCGCGCAATCGCGCCGCTTACATGAAACGGGTTGAAGAAGCCTATGTGACCGACGCGTATCATTCGCTGTCCATCGAGGGGTACCGCGTCACGCCAGAGTTGATCCGAAGGGTTCGCAGCGGCGGGTGGAACCCTGGCGCGAACCAATTGGATCGCGAGCAGCGAGACGCTATGGCGGCGCGCGGATACTGGCAGGCGTTCCAACTCGTGCAGAAGAGCATCGCCAAGGTGCTAAAGGGCGAGAATCCGGGCACCGTCGTGGATGACGATCACCGGGCGTGGTACCGGGAGATGTTCGCGCCCAGCGTGACAGCGGGGCTGTTGAAGCCCTCCGACCTTGCTGGTTATCGCAACGGCCAGGTTTTCATCCGGAAGTCTATGCACGTACCGTTGAACCGGGACGCGGTCCGGGATGCAATGCCCGCCTTCTTCGATCTCCTACGAGAGGAAGAGCACCCGGCAGTGCGTGTTGTGCTCGGGCATTTTGTATTCGTATACATCCATCCGTATATGGACGGCAATGGACGCATGGGACGGTTCCTCATGAATGTCATGATGGCGGCGGGCGGCTACCCGTGGACGGTCATACCGCTCTCCTCGCGCAACACCTATATGGCCGCTCTCGAGAAGGCCAGCGTGGGAGAAGATATCGCGCCGTTCGCAGAATTTCTGGCGGGGCTCGTCAGGAAGAGACTTGCTGGAGAGCCGCTGCCGCCGGTGCCGAAAGCGTAGCCTCTCTGGCGCGAAAGAGTGGACCAAGAGATCAAGAAACCTGCGGATCAGGAGCTCCGCAGTAGTTTGCTTCAGTGATCGACGACAGTCACGGGTTGATCACTCAGCCAAATCCAAAACTCTAAAGGCGCTGGGGTTAGCTTCGAGCGAAAAGCAGATTCCCCAAATTGTTGAAAATACTAAGAAACGTGGAGAATCATTGGAGCCGTTAGAAGGGGATGGGCTGCGCCCAAGGCAGGTCCGCTACCAGGCTGCGCTACGCCCCGACTTTCTATGCCTATCATTTTAAACCACTACAAGGGACCGTGTTTTCGACCGTGCCAAAAGCTCAGATTCATGTTTTGGCCCAAATCGACTGCGGATCGAGCCCGCAGTTTAGTTGCGCGATCTAGTTTTGGAAATCCTTGATTTCATGGGCATCTGCTTTCAGAGCAGGCGAAGAAAAGAAGAAAAGCAGCTTGCTGCTGGATTTGCGGCTGGACATCCCACCTGATTCGGCGTTAAGAAGTCCCAGCTTCAGAATTCTGCCGCCCCGACCCACCGTCAATCAAGGTTGGCAGAACTGGGCAGCCCGTGGTACCGGGAATCCTCGACGCCGGCGAGGTCGTCTAGGCTGAGCCTACCAGACGTCTGGTTTAACAAATGCCGAAAGACGACTTGGTGGGCCAACAGCGGTGGGCTCAAACGGAGCGACGAACGGAGACGCGAAGTTCTACGAAAGACTACGCCGACGCGCGGGAGGATGCCATCAACAAACGGGCACGCGAATCAATGGAGGGAAAGGAACTGGCTCCCCAAGAGCGACATTGCAAGAAATAGAAATTGGCCCCTCCCACGAAGACGCTGGCAAACCCCTGATTAAAGGTATAGTTTGGCAAATCCGTCGGTCTTCTTCAGATATCGACACTGCTTCTGGCTTCCTAGCCCCTTCGGATGAGTGCTGGCACCAGGCGCCAAGAGTGAACCTGACTAAACTAATGGGGATGGTCCGTCTGAATCGCGCTTTCCTGCCGGGCATGCTCCCCGCAGATTCACCCGTGCGCCGTATGGCCCTCCTGCGACCGCAGGCTCGCGGAGCTCTCGGAGACTATCCAAGCACACGCTCCACCACGGCGAGCAACTGCTCGGGCCGAAAGGGTTTCACAATCCAACCAGTCGCACCGGCCGACTTCGCCTCTTGCTTTTTGGTCGCCTGCGATTCTGTAGTCAACACGAGTATTGGGACGTATTTGTTCTTGGAATTCGTGCGGACTTGCTTGATCAACTCAATCCCATCCATCCTGGGCATATTGAGATCGGTGATGATGAGTTGGATCTCTCCAGACAATTTGGAGAGGGCGTCACAGCCGTCAACCGCTTCGGACACGTTATACGCCGCCCCACGCAACGTAAAGCCCACCATCTGGCGCACGCTTGCCGAGTCGTCAACCGTCAGGATTACTTTGCCCATATCTCCTCCTGGTATTCGTACGCGGGCCGGACGCGGAAGCCCGAATCATGGGCAGCCAATGCCTGTTCCGATAGCCGGGCTGAGACGTCATTCGCAGCAGTCATATGAATAATCCACTCTCCGCTAAAACAACTCCACGCCTTCGCCGATGTCGCCCGGCAACGCCGGGGCGCCGGGGCAATCCGACGCTTCGTCCGACGGCTCCGGCTGCAAGTGAAGCTCCGCTCGCTCGATGCGTGCAACTCGTCCATTCGGGCTTTCAGTTCATCGATCATGGAAACGTTGTCGGACGGAGCAGTCGCACCAGTTCCCCGCTCGACCCCGGCATCATGGAGAGGGCTGCGGAACTCAGATTGGCTAGCGACGCCTCCGTTTCCGCCGAACGCTTCTCGGCATCCGAGTGACGTGTCTGCATGGAGCCAGCCACCACGGCTTAGTGGCTCTCCTGCCGCGCCCAGATGGACGGACTCGATCGTCGCGTTCATCGCCAACCGATTGACTTGCAGCCAGATTGCCCGAAGGTCGTCAACGCAGCCCTGCAATCCGGCGATAGTACGGCGCAATTCGGCCGTGGCGCCGCGGTGTCGTCATTGACTGCAGCGCAATTCACTACGGCCGCAAGAGCACCAGCGAAGGAACGCTGGTGACGCTGCAAGTCCACAACGCCGACAACCTCCGCCGATGGACATGCTGTCGAGCCGCCATGAGGGGCATCGACAACGTGCTCCACCTGCTGGCGGGTAATGTCATGAAACTGAAGTGCTTCCACCAAACCATTGATTGTCTCGGTAAAGCCCGTAAACTCGTCAGCCAGCCGTAAGGACGCTGCACTTGCCGCTTGCTGCCGCAAGCGTAAGGCCGCCAAAGCCTCCTCAATCGCACTGACCAGGGAAGGAAGCGCCTCTAGCTGCCGGCTATCACCCTCAGATACATGTTGAATGGCCCGGCCGATGTAAGATTCCAATCCGGCGGCCGCCTGTAACGCGCGCTCCACACGTTCCCGTGTGCTTTGGCTGTAAGACCGAGCCTCGTCGGCGAAATGGCCCAGGTCCGAATTGGAACCACCGAGCCGCGCCGTCTCGATGCGCCCCAAGGTGGCCACCACTTGAAAAGACAAGACGATCTCGTCGAATTGCGAGAAGCATCGGTGCATACCCAGAGCGAACCTGACCCAGTGAACCACCTGGCTCACGCCGCCAGCCGCCTGGCGCGATAGCGTTTCGCGTAGAACCCGTGAAGGCATGCTGTGCTCTATCTCCCCTGACATAGCCGTACAGCTTCGGACGCAATGTTTCCGAGGGGTAAGACCCGGTCCACGCCTCCGAGCTTAATCGCTTCGGCTGGCATCCCGAAAACCACGCAGGTGCTTTCATCCTGGGCGATATTGAAAGCCCCGGCCTGCTTCATTTCCAGCATCCCCTTGGCGCCATCGTCTCCCATACCGGTCATGATCACGCCGACAACATTCTTTCCGCCGTAACGCGCGGCAGAGCGAAACAGAACATCCACGGACGGCCGGTGCCGGCTCACCAGGGGGCCGTCCCGGACTTCGACGAAGTAGCGGGCGCCGCTCCGTTTGAGCATCAAATGCCTGTTCCCCGGCGCGATCAAGGCCTGCCCCCGAATGACGGAATCGTTGTCGGCGGCCTCCTTTACCGTGATCCGGCATATCCCGTCGAGCCGCTGCGCAAATCTGGCGGTGAATTCTTCCGGCATGTGCTGGACAATGACAATTCCCGGAGCGTCCAGCGGCATCGCCTCGAGGAACTCGCGGAGCGCTTCAGTTCCTCCGGTCGACGCACCCACGACCACAACTTTTTCCGTGGTTTGAATCATCGCCGTGGAGGCGGGTTTCGCCAGGACGGAGTCCGCCGTCAGCTTTGGCTCTACTTTGACAGCACCGGCAGGACGATGTCTGGCCAACCGAGCATGCGCAGCCGCCTTCACGATGTCGCATATCTTCACTCGCGATTCTTCGAAAAATTCCTTCGTGCCCAGCTTCGGCTTGGTTATGATCTCGACCGCACCTTTTGCCAGTGCTGCGAACGCGACATCGGAACCCACCCCGGTAAGAGTGGAACAGATGACTACTGGGATGGGGTGCTGGCCCATAAGTTTCTCCAGAAACGTGAGGCCATCCATACGCGGCATCTCAATGTCGAGGGTGATCACGTCAGGTAGTCGGGCCTTGATTCGCTCGACGGCTGCATAGGGGTCTGCTGCGACCCCGATCACCTCGATCGCCGGATCCGTTTCGAGAATCTCTTTCAATGTCTGCCTGACAAAGGCGGAATCGTCGACGATAAGCACGTGAACCGCGCTGTTCGGTTTCATGTCTTTCGATCCCCCTTTCGAAAGACCGCAGTTCGTACGCAGTTCAGGTCCGTGTCAAGCCCAGCCAGTGATTCCGAATGGCCCGCGAAGAAATATCCGCCCGGAACGAGATTCCTGCATATCTTGTTGATCACTGCCTCCTGAGTAGGCTTATCGAAATAGATCAGGACGTTGCGGAAGAACACTACGTCGAACATGTCCCTGATACCGTAATTCTCATCCATGAAGTTCAGCCTGTGGAACGTCACCTTTCGACGAAGTTCCGGAACCACCCGCACCAGGCATTGCGACTTCTCGCGACCCTGCCAGAGGTACTTCCTTCGAAGTTCCGACGGTACCGTCGCGGTTTGCGATTCGTGATAGATAGCCTCTCTCGCCAGGTTCAGCACCCTAGTGGAGATGTCGGTACCCAGGATCGCGTAATCGAAGCCCGGCTGGGCCAAGGCATACTCGCTGAGCACCATTGCGAGCGTGTAGGGCTCTTCCCCCGACGAGCAGCCGGCAGACCAGACCGTTAGCCGTGAACCAGGCCGCGCGGCGCGGCTGAATGAGGGAAGGACCACGCGAGTCAAGAAATCAAAATGCTCCGCTTCGCGAAAAAAATCGGTCTTGTTCGTCGTGATCGCATTGATGAAGTGATCGCGCTCTTCGGCGTTGGCCGACATGAAAAAGTATTCGCCATACTGCTCGACCGATTTCAGTTGCAGCTCGCGAACGCGGCGAAGCAGCCGGCTATGAACCATCGTGAGCTTGGACTCCGGCATCTTGATGCCAAGCTCGCTCGTAATGAATTCCGCGAATCGAGCAAACGTCTTTGCGGAAAGTCCACCGACTTCGGCGACATCGGTTATAGGCATATGCGTGGTCCTGGTGGCTCCGTTCGTCGCGGGCCGGCGTCGCGGTCAGCCCTGCTCTTCGGCCGACCGCTATCCGTCCTTCGAGTAAACACGGAGCGGCGACGCACCCAGATCAAGCAGAAACGGGCTCCAACCTAGGGGACGAAGCCTCGCTGACCACCGCCAGCTCCTCCGAAGAGAAGACTGCATTGACGTCGAGAATGATAATGAAGTCATCTCCCCGCTTGCCCATGCCCTGAATGAAATCGGTCCGCCAGCGCATCGCGATGCGGGGTGGCGGATTGATGCTGCCGGGTTCGAGCTCGATCACCTCATGCACACTGTCGGCGATGCCCCCGAGAACGGTAGCCTCTCCGTCAAGCTCCAGTTCCATCACGATGATGCGCGAGTGTACCGTGTCCGGGCTTTCGGAAAGCCCGAATTTCAGGCGAAGATCGACGACCGGAGTGGCCTGCCCGCGCACATTGACCACGCCCCGCATATACCGCGGAGCGGTTGGGACTTTGGTTATTTGCGCCACTTCCAGAACTTCGCGGACCTGGGCGACATTAATGGCAAACAGCTCGTTGCCCAGTTTGAACGTCATGTACTGACTGGTTTCGGTAATCATGATAGTTTTGCGCCTCCGTGCTTACCCCTGATAAGGTGCGAATTCCTTGTCCCGTGAATCGGCGCCCGCGCTGCTGTCGCCCAGTTGTATGCTGGGTCCGCCGCCGGATTTGGTGGCGCTATTCAAGTGCGCTATCGAAGCGCTGGTGGAATGAGAATTCGGCGCTTTTGGACTCTCACTCTTGCGCTGGGGCTGCACGTGCGCCACCTTTCGCCTGATCTGCTGTGATTGCACTTGATGGGCATCATCCACCTTAAAGAAGGCAACTGCGGTCTGAAGCACCTCGGCCTGGCTCGACAGCTCTTCGGCCGTGGACGCCATTTCTTCAGAAGCCGAGGCATTCTGCTGGATCACCTGATCCAGTTGTTGGATGGCCTTGCTCACCTGCGTTGCGCCGGTGCTCTGCTCAACGCTGGCAGCGGCGATCTCGCGCACCAGTTCCGCGGTCTTCTGGATGTCGGGCACCAGCTTCGCCAGCATTTGTCCAGCCCCGTCTGCCGTCTTTACTCCATCGGCGGTGAGCCGGCTGATCTCCGCGGCAGCGGTTTGACTGCGTTCGGCGAGTTTGCGAACCTCCGAGGCGACGACCGCGAAGCCCTTTCCGTGCTCGCCCGCGCGCGCCGCTTCCACGGCGGCATTCAACGCCAGGAGATCGGTCTTGCGGGCGATTTCCTCGATGATATTGATCTTTTCCGCGACTTCTTTCATGGCCTGAACGGTACGGGCGACAGCCTCCCCGCTGGTTTTGCCGTCCTCTGCTGCTTTGGAGGCGATCTTGTCCGTTTGCCGGGCATTGTCAGCGTTCTGCTGGATGCTGGAGGTCATCTCCTCCATGGAGGAGGTGCTCTCTTCCGCGGCGGCGGATTGCTCCGTGGCGCCCTGCGAAAGCTGCTGCGCCGTGGAGCTCATCTCTTCACTGCCACTGGCAACATTGGTGGACGAGGCCGTGACATTTGCCACGGTGTTGCGCAGATTGTCCACCATCTGGTTAATGGCCGTGAGCATCTGGCCCACTTCGTCTTTGGATGTCACGTCGACTTTCTTTCTGAGATCACCCTCGGCAACGGCGCCGACCAGAGTATTGGCAGCGGCCAGCGGGCGCGCAATCATCTGCGCAATGATGTAGCCCAGCACGAGAGCGAGAATAGTGCCCAAGGCACCGATCGTGAATAACATGGACCTGCTGCTGGCGTACGCCGCGGCACTGTCCTTGTAAGCCTCTTCCGCCTGCTTGTCTCCGATGTTCGCAACGCTGGTCAGCAGGTCGTCGGCTTTGTTGGCAGACTGCCGGGCGCTGATGGAACGGGCCAGTGCTCCCTTACCGTCACCCGCCTGCGCCAGCCGCATGATCTCGTCAACTTCCGTATAATATGCTGAGAGTGCGGCCTTTGTCTCGTCAGCCGTTCGTTTGGCTTCTACCGTGACCAGGGTTTTCGCACCCTCCTCGAAGTTTGTATTCACTTTGGTCTTGTCAGTCTCGATTTCACTGCGATATCTATCGATTTCGGCTTTGTCGCCACTCAGCAGGGCGGCTCGAAAAGCGCGTCCGATGTAGATGAGGTCAATGTTCGCTTCTTTCGTCGCGGAGAGCCCCTTCAGGTCGCGTTCGTACATTGTGGTCAGTTTGGTATTGATGTCCTGGGCGGTCGATATCCCCCGATAGGCCACGAAGCAAAGCATGGCGGCAAGGAGGCCGAAGCCGATCATCAGCTTTGTTACTGTCTTGCGGTTCTTAAACCAGTTCATAAGTATTCCTCTTCAATTCGTATTGAACTTCAGTCTCGTTCCTGCCCTCAGGGGCATCAACGGTCGCCTGCGACGTGGTCTCCGGATCCGGGACCACTCGCGAGCGGCGTGCCGCACGACGGCGGCAATAACATAGTTCGGTTCCGGATGGATTTGCTCCGGCACCGTCAACGCCTGAATAGAGCGTGCCGCAACGCAAATCCCGCTGCGACAAACCAGCAAGGCGCTCCGGCGTACATTCGGCGCCCTGCTTCGACATCGATCTGGAGATTGGATCCGAAGTTATGGGTTAAGCCAGCATCATAAATTCGGGTAGATGCACTTCCTGCCCCCGCGGAGGTTACGGCGTACATTTCGATGTAGCCGGCCGATCGCGCCGGCGCCGGAAACCACAAGGCGATTGCGGACGTGTACCGGGCATGCCGCACCCGTTGTTCGGAAATACTTGTGCCACTGACTGTTCCCACCAGGGACAGGCCGGCAGGCAGCGTTTTGAGCCCCGCTGCTGCCAGGCTGGGATTGTAAGTGGAACTGGTGAACGTCCGGCTGCCGGTCGGGACAGATATCGATGGCAATAGGGAGATCGCGGGAAAGATTCGCCGCTCATGGACCAAAGCCAACTTTGCGCCCAGTGCCAGATCCGACCAGCCATTGATGTCGCCGCTCACGCCATCGTTGCTGCGAGAGAGAAGCCCGTCTCCCGCGACGCGCAGTTCGACGGACTCCCCGACGCCGATTCGAATGACCGGGCTGCCAAAGGTTAAGGTGCGCTCCTGACGATCGCCGGCGCAGTCCACAGAAACGGTGAAGCCGCCTTCGATTTGTATTAAGCCTGGTCCTAACACACTCGGAGGAGTAGCGAATCCGGGGCGGTCCGCCGAGATCTCCGACTCAGTATTTTCGGAGGTTTGCGCACTGGCTACCACAGCGAAAGCCAATACAAGAACGAGAAACAGTCTGACGGGATTCACTGGGGACCTCCGACGGCGTCATGCTCCCGGTAACCTTCGGCAAATCGCACAACCGCAGAGATGTCCAGAATTAACGCAACGCGTCCGTCGCCCATGATGGTGGCCCCGGAAACCACATTGACCTTTCGGAGGAAGTGTCCAAGGGACTGAATGACCGTCTGGTGCGTGCCCAGCACACAATCCACGACGAGCCCCACGCGCTGGTCTTCGTGCCGGACAAGAACGATTTTCTCAATGGCCGGCGCTTCCCCATCCATCTGGAACAGGTTGCGAAGGTCGATGTAAGGAACCAGCTCTCCACGCACGGCGACGACATTTCGACCGTTGTTGCTGTTCCTCTGGGCGCGATGCAACTCGACGTTTTCGGTGATTGCCGCCATGGGAATAATGAACTGGTCGACGCCGACCTGAACGAGAAGGCCTTCGATGATCGCCAGGGTCAATGGCAGCGTGATCGAAACCCGGCAGCCTTTCCCTTCTTCACTGGCGATCGATAAGGAGCCGCGGAGCGCATCGATCTGCTTCTTGACAACATCCATTCCGACGCCCCGGCCCGATACGCTCGTGACTTTCGCGGCTGTCGAGAACCCCGGCAAAAGCAGAAGGTTCAGAATCTCTTTATCGCTGAGGTTCGCGCCCGGAGCAATGAGTTGCTTTTCAAGCGCCTTTCGACGAACGGCTGCACGATCGATTCCGCGCCCGTCGTCTTCAATCGTAATCACGATGTCAGATCCCGTATGTTCCGCAGCGAGGCGAATCGTGCCGCGTCGCGGTTTTCCGATAGCCGTCCGTTCCTCCGGGCAGCCAAACCCGTGATCCATGGAATTGCGCAACAGGTGCACCAGGGGCTCGCCGAGTTGGTCCAGAATACTCTTGTCCAGTTCGGTGTCTGCGCCCTCAGTAACGAGGTCGGCTTCCTTGCCGAGTTCGGTCGAGAGATCGTGCACGAGGCGGCGGAAACGGCCGAAGATGGTGCCGATCGGCAGCATCCGGATACCAAGCACGTCCTCCCGCAGTTCCGCGACCAAGCGCTCCATCTCCTGTACTGGATTGGCGAGCTCCTGCGCGCCCGCTTGGGACGCTGCCTGGGCAAGCCGCGATTGATTCATCACGAGCTCACCCACCAGGTTCACGAGGCGATCGAGCCTGGCGGCGGGGACCCGCACAGTGGATTCCTTGACTAGTGCCTTCTTTATGCCTTCCCCGGCGGGCGCCGGTCCATCAACCCGAACCTGACTGGCGGTGGAACGGGCCGGCGCTTCCGTTCGCGCGATCCTCTCGGCCGCCTGTTGCAGCGTTTCGCCCAGCGATTCAATATCGAGATTGGCGCCATCCTCGACGAACAGGAACACGTCGCGAATGGCGTTCGCGTCGGCGGTGCTCTCGAGAGTGATGCTCCACCATAAGTAGCAGAGCTCAGGCTGAATCTGATCCAACGCGGGCACGGTTTCCGTGTGCCCCACGATCTCGCACGGCCCCAGCTTCTTGAGATCCCTGAACAGAAGAATTGGGTTGCCGCCACACGCGAGAAGATTGGGGTTCGGGTGGAAGCGAATCGCCCATGTTCTCTCTGTTACACCGCCCTCACATTCCGATTCGGGCGTGGGAACGTTGACTGCAGGATGGTTCGGGGTGACCGCCGAATCTGAGAGTTCCGAAATCCTATCAATGAGCCTCTGGTTCGACTCGGCGGCGACCGGCTTGCCGCCTTGCTCGACAGCCAGCAATAACTTGATCTGATCGGCTGCCGAAAGAACCAAATCGCCCAATTCGGGTGATACCGCGAGAGCGCCCTCGCGCACCTTGTCGAGCAGCGTTTCCACGTGATGAGTGAAGCCGGAGACTTGAACTAATCCACACATCGCTCCGGACCCCTTAATCGTGTGAAAGGCGCGGAAGAGCTGGTTCACCGCTTCAGCGGGGGATTCGTTCTCAGCCAGACTGAGCGCGGATTGCTCAATAGTCGCGAGGAGCTCTTCCGCCTCGGTGAGGTATGTCTGGACGGGATTATATTCCACTGTCTTTACCCACCACTTCGCAATCGCCACTCGCTGCTGTCGGCTCGCAGGGAGTCATTAGCTCTTCGATGCGCAATCCAAGCGCGGCGGCAGTCTCGGTGATTGCAGCGGACACTGCCGTGATTTGGAATCGTTGTTTCCGTTCGACCGCCGACCGGCGTAAGGCATAGATCAGTTGCACCGCAGCAGCGTCGCACTCATCAATCTCGGAGAGATCTACGTCGACAGCCGGACCTCGATCGCGGTAGTCCGCGAGCATCTTCTGCAGTTCGTCTGCGGTCCTGATGGTCTGCGCACCCGTAATCTTTAGGGGAATGCCCTCCTCGTTCGGACCGTGTGCCCGCTCGAAGGGAGCCGCGCGCCGACACGTCTTCTCCGCGGAATCAGGCGGCAAACAATTGACGAGCGCCTCTGCGGTTTCAGGCAAAGAACTCGATTTGAAAACGGTATCGCTCACTTTGGTCTGATCCTTGTGTGCTGCGAAACGGCATCGGCTGGCTTTTTCTGTGGCTCCAAACTTTCTTAACCTGCCGACAAATCACATATCGGGCAAATTTCGCATCTTGTGACAAATTGCGACATAAAAGCTGCCCCTTTTCTGCCGTCACTCCATACGCCCACACGGGTGTTCACCGTCATATAATTGGAGTTCACGTTGTTTCGGCCAATAAGAACAAATGAGGCAACGGCTTGTACGTTTCGACGCGGAAACCACTTCGCTCCGACCAAGTGACGAGTTTGATTGCAGCTTGCGTCAATGCTCGTCAAAAGCTCGTTATTCTGGGCCTCATAGAAACAGGGTTACGCGCGCACGAGCTGATCCGACTGGAAGGTAGCGATATCAATTGGGGAGAGGGCACACTGCGAGTCGCAGGCCGGCTTGCCCCAGTAACGGCTTCCCCAGAAGTGATTTCGCTCCTCAGCGAGCAGGTCGGCGCAGGTCGCAAGGTGCGGCTTGGCGTTCGCCAAATCCAGCGCATTGTGCGGGACGTGGCGCGCAGCGCGGGGATCAACTCGATTGTCACGCCTGACGTTTTGCAAAGAACCTGGCAGGAAACGTCGAAGCCCAGCGGTCTTTCTGGGAGGAGACGCGAACGCGTTCTCGAAGCCGCGGCAGATGAGGCCATGGACCTGATTCTCATCGTCGACGATGAGCGGAGATTCGTCGATCTGAACCGCGCTGCGAGCAAGGTTCTGGGACAGCCACGTGAGGAGATCATCGGTCGGCGAATCGAGGATTTCTTCTCGGAGGCGCAAGGAGAACCAGTTTCCGCAGCTTGGAGCACCTTCGTCGTTGAGGGTGAGCAGCGCGGAATTTGTAGACTCAAATCCGCATCACGAAAGACGTTTGAGTATCGGGCAAAGGCCCATTTCAGGCATGGACTTCATTTGTCAATTCTTCGAGAAATCCCCGGTGATGCGCTTTGCGACGGTGAGACTTAGCTCATCGGTCGGACCTGTTTCGTCAGCTTCTATTCGATTTGGAGGCCAGGCCGGGCCTCCGAACCCGAATGACGGCTGCATAGCTCTCTTCCGGCGCGGGCGCGGAAGTTCCGCAACAGGGACTTCAGCTCACAGGGTCGGCAGCGACGAGCGCGCAAAGTAGCGGCTCCAGCCAACGCAGATCGGCGTTTACGCCCTACGATTCCCAAGTCTGGATCGCTGCCTTGATGCACGCGACTTCGGGACCGGTGAACTCGAGTTCCTTCGCCGGAATCGGGATAGCGGGATTCCACGCCACGCGCTCCTGGCCGGCGACCATCTCGCGCTTCACCTCGACGGCTTTTTCCTCATCGGCATCAAGCGCCATGCTGTCCTGGACAGCCTAAATCTCGCGAATGGAGCCGACGTCCGCACGCTGCGCGCATCCGCTAAGGTGCGGCCCGCAGGAGAGAAATTGTGTTCCCGATCGCGCCTTACTACGTCGAGGTGTACACCGGCGTGGCTTGCGACGCCTGCAGCCAACGCCGGAGCAGGCGGCAAACGTGCTTGGTTCTCTCTTCGCAGGTATCGCGACAGCCAGTCATCGGCTACCTTCCCAGGGGGCTCTCGCCCGCACGTGATCGATCAGGAAGCGCACGCCCTGGTTGTCGGACGGATTCAGCCATAGCATACGATCGAAAACGTGCCCAGCCTCGTCGAAACGGCCGAGACGCCAAAGGCATAGCCCGAAGCCATTCATGCATCGTAGGAACGGCCGGTTGTCGATCCAACCCCACGGCAGTACGCCGTGGAACTCTGCGCCGAGAGAGTCCGATGCCCGGCCTTGAGGAGTAGTAGCTTGTCTCCGAAGTGTTTCGTCACCGACCCAAGGCGTTCCTTCTCGAACTGCGATGTTCGTTCCGAAACATGGGGCCTGCGCTCTTCGCGGTCGCGGCGAGCGCGCAGTCTGAGCATTTTACGCAACGCCAGGGGACAAACCGCAAAGTGGATGGGCCAGCCAATGAATGTCAGTTAATTGCGAAACAGTAGAAAAGGCCCGCGCCGCCGCTGCTTTCCAGCGCTGCCTGGCTGCATCCTTTGGTGGCGTTCGAGGAATTCCAGGATGAGCCGTTGCCGATTCGATCCGAATGGCCGACCTGCGCCGAACCTGTTGAGCTGCTGGTCCAGTTGTTGCAAGTATGGTCGGCGTTATCGGTGTAAGCGCGGCCGTCCCACTTCGATCCCGTGAGAATTTCGTGCTGAATCGGTGGCGTATCGCCGATGCCGTGAATGACCTGTCCATGCTCGTTGCGTGTCGACTGTTTGAATAGATTGCTGCCGCGCTGCGCCTGCACAAGCGTGTCTCCGTGAAGTTCGCCAAGGTCTGCCGAAATGATGGCGTTTTGCGGCGCCCCCAGTTGCGCGAACGACCAGTTGAACCAGGGTCCGGTGCCGATACGGTCGCGCGCGTTGACGGCGGGCTGTCCGGGACGAGCCTGAGTGCTGAGATAGGCGTGCCAGGTGTGACCGCCCGCGCCGACAGCCGCCGCAAGCGCCTGGCAGTGTGCGTCGGCGCCCGCAAGTCCGCCCAGGTCTCCGCCTTTACCGAGACCGACGCTGGTGACGAAGAAGGTCATTCGAGCCGGAGTCGGCGTCGGGCTACCGGGCGGCGGCGTGATGCCCTGGGTATTCGGCGCGTTCTGTTGAGCCAGCATCAGGCAAGAGGCCAGCGTTAACGTACCCCAGACGTAAGCATGTGGCTTGGTCATATGCTTTTCGCCATTCTAATTAATCGCGAAACAGTAAAACAGTCCGATGCCGTGGGTTTTCGTCAAATCCGACTGGGCGCAGCCGCGTGTGCCATGAGCGGAGTTCCAGGAACCGCTGCCGCCGCCATTGCGGTCGGGAAAACCGATCTGGGCGTTCGGCCTGCCATCGGCAGCGTTCAGGTTTCCGTTCGACGTTCCCGGGGCCGGGCTCTTGTCGCTGGTCCAGTTATCGCAGGTGTGATCGACACCATCGGTGAACGCGGTGCCATCGGTCTGAGTACCGGTGAGCATTTCGTGGCGAGTCGAAAACCGGGTGATTTTGGCGTAATTCCAGTCGTTGTCGCGTGGATCGGAATAGTCATACAAACCCGGCACGATTTGGCCTCTTTCCGTCAACCCGGTGAGCTTATTCAGATTATTTCCCTGATGCGCCAGTTCCATCGTGTCGCCGTGCAGGTGCGCGAGATCCGGCGCGATCATTTCGCCTTTGAAGTTGTACCAGGGACCTGTGCCGATGCGGTCGCGCGCGTTCACTGCCGGCTGGCCGGGCCGCGCCTGTGTGCTCAAGTAAGCGTGCCAGGTGCGATTTCCCGCGCCTGCGGCTGTGGCGAGCGCTTGGCAATGTGCGTCCGCGCCGGCCAGTCCGCCGAGATTGCCGCCGTCGCCGATGGGTTCGCTCGTCACGAAAAAATTCATCATCGGAGAAGGCTTCTCGCCCCGCGGATACTCCCCGGGCCTCTGGACCTGCGCCAGCAATAGGCCGGACGACAGCGAAACGGCGCAAGACAACAGCAGAATTGGCGTTTGAACTTTTGTCATGGATCGCTCCAAATGCGAGCGCAGGATAACACAAGAAGGTGGCCGGCGCGAAACGCGTTACCGCTCGGCCGCGTCGCTGATGCGATCGATCCGCTGGCGCGCGTCGGTGGAATCGGCAACCCCATTTGAGCATCCAAGGCGGAGGCTTGGCGGCAAAAGTCGAATGCCGCGGCTTTCCCAGATGGAAGTAAGTCGGCGGGGCAGGCGCTACTCCCACCCTCCGTTGCGCTTGTCCAGCGGAAGGACTCTCATGAACGCTTCCACAGCATGGATTTTGCCGTCGTAGACCTTAAACGCTTCCCATACCGTGAGCTGGTCACCGCCTGGCTCGCGCACCCCCCAAACCATGCGCAGCCAGACGATGCCCATGCGCTCATCGACGGCGGCGACGCGTGTTTGCACTTTACCGAGGCGATGGAAGATCGCCAGCGATTGGGTCGAGATGTTCTGGCAGCCCGGGGCAAACTTGCAGTCGGGACCTGCCATCAGCTGGCCGTTTTCGTAGCGATAGGCATCCGCCGCAAAGGGTGCGTCCACATCGGCGAAAGTCTTGGCTGCGTTGAGTCCGGCCGGATAGTGCAGCGCCGCCTTGATGGCCTCGTCGCGGGTCGAAAGCTGCTCGGGGCGCGGCGCGTAGTTCATCGCTTCGCTTGGTGCGCTCAGACCGTCGATGTCGAAGATAAGCCCTTCTGCCCGGCTGCGCGTGGCCACTAGTTCGATCTCGGTCAACTTGTCCGCAACGACCTTCAGCCGCACCACCAGCAGCACGGGCGCTCCGCTCTCCTCCACCACCACGTCGGCGCCCGCCACTCCGGCCCGCTCGTCGATAATGTCCTGGCGATAGCCGCGCAGGCGCGTCACGGTCCTGACCAGACCGACTTTTGCGAGCGGCTTCTCCACCGCGTCTTCGGTCACCCGCAGCGTGTCGGCTACCGGTAGTTTGCTTACATCGTGCTTCAGGAAGGCATATAGCAGTTGCGTGACGTGGCCGCGCAAACATTCGCGGTCGCAGGTGATGGCGGATTGCGCCGCGTTCGCGGTGACGCCCCACGTGCTAAGGCCCAGCACCAATACAAGTATCATCTGGTTATTCATCGTGTTCCCTCATTGAAGTCGATATTCGGAATTTTTCGATGATTCAATAATGCCAGTAATGGATCGGGCGTGTTCTTCCTTGAGGGGGCCCTTGATCCGCCGCTCCATCGTTCAGGTTCCGGATAGAGAGTCGGCGTATGGCGCAGGTATATACTCCTCATTACAATGAACCGACGTTTCAGAATCTTATGTCCTGATTCCAGTCCCGGAAAGGCCGCCCTCTTGGTGGCTCTCCTGACTGCGAGCGCGACCGTTGGCTTCCCACAACTGCATCCGCAGAGGTTTCATGTAGAGGAAGCCTCGATTCGCGATATCCAGCAGGCAATTGTGGCCCGCCAGATCACCAGTGTAGGTCTCGTTGAACTGTACTTGAAGCGGATTAAGGCTTATAACAACGTGTGTGTCAGCGAGCCGATGGGGATTCTCGGACCTGTTACCACCATCCCGCATGCGCGGCAGATCAACGCCCTGTCGACGCTGAATCTACGGCCGGCCTCGCGCAAGGCTTGGGGCTTCGATGACCGTAAGGCCCGCAGCATGACCGACCTGCTGGATAACGATCCGAAGATGCCGGATGCGCTGGAGGTCGCGGCTGCGCAGGATCGCCAATTCCAACGGACCGGCAGGCTCGTTGGTCCGCTGCACGGAGTCGTCGTGGCGATCAAAGACCAGTTCGACACGTTGGATATGCGCACAACGTCCGGTGCCGATGCATCTTATGCCAGCGATCGTCCTCCCGAAGATGCCACCTTCGTGAAACGGCTGCGAGCGGCCGGAGCCATCATCCTGGCGAAAGCCAATCTGGCCGAATATGCAACGGACGGAGCACGTAGTTCCTTTGGCGGAACCTTCTGCAATCCGTATGACACGGAGCGCGAGCCCGGCATGTCGAGCGCCGGCTCAGCCACTGCGGTATCGGCGAACCTGGTGACCTGCGCGATCGGTGAGGAGACCGTAGTGTCGATCCGATGGCCCGCTTCGGTCAACAGCTTGGTAGGACTGGCGCCCACGGAAGAACTCGTCAGCCGGAAAGGAATGATGGGCGCCGGCCTGAGCATGCGGACCGGTCCCATTTGCCGCAACGTGCAAGACGCGGCGAAGTTACTGGACGTATTCGCCGGCTACGATCCAAACGACGAGATAACCGTCTTTAGCGCAGGACGCAGGCCGGCACAGCCCTACGCCAGCTTCGCAACGGCGCGCAGGCTGGATGGCGTTCGGATCGGCGTCGTCCGTGAGTACATGTCCAGAAAGCTCTTCGCGAAGGCCGACGAGGAGAGTATTGGAATCGTCGAGCGCGCCATCGGGGACCTTCGTAAGCTCGGCGCAACCATCATCGATCCAGGCCCGGAAGGCGCATTGTTCCAAGGCTGCATCTCCCGCGCGGGGCCGGAACTTCTAAACAGCGCGTTTACGCGCCGCTTTCCGGATCTGTTCCCGGTCGACGCCACGGGTCGGCCGCAGTGGGATCAAACAGCCACGCTTCTCGACATGCACACCGATCCGACCCGCGTTCCAACAGGTTTTTCGCTACGCAGCTTGGCGACTCCGGCCGTCGAGGGCGAAAGCAAATACATGATGAACAGGTATCTGCGAGAACGCGGTGATGTCAACATCAAAACCATCGCAGATCTGATCGCAAAGGCCAAGTTCTACGTGGATCCGAACTTTCCGGACCGCAAACGGATCCTCGAAGCCGCGGAGCGCGCCACTGCATTAGACACCTCGGCCCGGCTTCAGACTCGCTTCGCGCTTCAGAATCTCTTCCTCCAGTGCATGCAAGAGCAGCGATTGAATGCATTGGTCTCTCCGATGTCCACGGTACCGCCGCGAAAGCTTACCGCGCCACGCGAACCAAACGCAAACGGGCGATCTCCAATTGGTTGGTCATTGTTCGGGCAGCAGGGCTTTCCGGTAATCACCGTGCCCGCCGGTTTTACGACCGAGATTTGGGATCGCGAACGCGACGCCGACGGGGGCACCCACTTGGTGGGCCCCGTCCGGGCCGCCCTTCCCGTGGGTGTCGACTTCATTGCGCGTCCGTTTGATGAACCCATGCTCTTCCGCATCGCCTCGGCGTTCGAAGCCGCAACCAGGCATCGCCGCCCGCCTCCGGACTTCGGACCATTGCCGGTTGAACGGTAGCGTGTTCCGAAAGGGAATATTGCGGAGCCACAAAGGCCAACCCGGCCAGCCCGACCAAAGCCAACCGTGCATTATGGGAAGCATGTGGCCTGGTTGGGCTAGCGAGCTGCCCTCGATTAGCCGTAGGACCATTGTGAGCGCGCTTGAGCATGACATATAGAATGACCTCAAGTTGGCGGTCGTTGAACTTTTCCGGGTCGGTCTCCACCCAAGCCCGCGGCGTAGATCAGCAACTCATCACCGGTTTGCGCGGGAGTTCCAGGCTGCGCGTAAGTTCCCGTCCGGCCGGATGATGATGCCCTGCCCAGTCCCGGTGCCTGAGGTTGTGAAGAAAATCGCCGGATTGGCGCCAGCGTTCCCGGCACTTTACCATAAGCGGTAAACCGCGTCCGCAAGTATAGCTTGACGCCAGCCATCGGTTAACTGATAATAGTAAATGTCTGCGCTTCTGCCCGCTCGCTTCGAAAAAGAAACCGGCTAGCAAACCAGGCCAGGTTCCGCCAATGAACCGCTCTTGCGACAACATCGAAATTCTGTGGGGAGCGCTGCAGCCGGGGACGATCCTAATCGAGGAAGGCGCCTTTGTGCCCGAGTCCTTGCGGCCGGAAAACGCGCCGGGGGTGGAAGGTTGGAAGTCCGTCGAACCCGCGGATCGCCGCCAGCTTGAGCGGAATATCAGGGAAGCCGGGTCAATCTTCTATTTCAAAACAGAGGAGATCACGGCCACTGCCTTCGGATTTGATCAACAAAAGGCCGTGCGGGTAGCGTTGCAGCGAATCATCGCGAGCGTGCGGCTTCAGAAGTGCAATTGCCTGCAGATTTCGGAAGTGATAGCGAAGTCGTTCTTGAGAATCCTCTATGTCAGCGTGTCGGCCCACCTCCGGCATATCCAGGGGTGCCCCGTGGATGGCCGATGACCAACAGAGGCGCAGCTTGGCGGACTCCGCAACCGTAGCTGGCACTTAGGAGCAGGGATGAATAAGAGACTATTGAAGAGACATAAGCGTCAGGTTGCGCGCGCCAAGGCCCGCATAAAACTCTCCGAGCCAGACCTGAGGACGCCGGACCAAATTCGGGCGGCCCGGGAAGCCAGCCGTGCCACCGACGGCCGAAGCATGGGGTCGAACCCGCATGGCACCGCACCTTCATTCCGAGGCAGGATATCTGTCTCTGGTAGTGGGGCAAAGACCGACGCCTGAAACTGGGATCGTTTCCGAGGAGACATGTTATCAGCACGCTGTCCACATTGTGGGTCTATCGACTTCCGAAGCGTGGGTATCCGAAACATCGTCGAGAGCCTTCTGAACTGGATCCTTTCGCCCTACCGGTGCTCACTTTGCGGCCACCATTTTTTCCTGGTCCGCTGGCTTCGCGGGACAAACCTGGCCTGACCGGCGCCTGCGCTTGCTGCCTGAACCGCGAACAGGACGGTCAAAGGACGTCCCTGCGACCCCAACATCGTTTCGGTTTGTGGCCATCCGGCTCGGATGTATAATTGGGGACGATCTTCTGATCGATACAAAAGCATTTTTTGCCCCGTGCGAACAGCTGAGCAGGAGACACATTCATGAGCAGTCCCATTGGAAACGTACGTTGGTTCGCGTGGCTTGCGCCGCTTTTGCTGGTGGGCGTCCCGGCTCTTGGGCAGGTTGATTTCACCGGAGAGTGGGCGCCCTTCTATCACGAAGATCCGGTGGAGCGTGGACCCGGCGCCGAATTGGGTGACTATACAGAGCTGCCCATCAATGCCGCCGCTCGGATGCAGGCCGACAGCTACGACGCCGACCGCATTTCGGTGGTGGAAGAATATCAGTGCCGTCCGCATTCTCCGGACTACGGGTTTCGCAGCCTGGGCAACCTGCGCATCTGGCGTGAGCTTGACCCGCGCACCCAGCGGACTGTAGCGTTTCACAGCCACACTCTGGCGTACGACAATGAGCGGACGATTTACATCGACGATCGGCCTCACCCTCCCCCTTACGCCGCCCATACCTGGCAGGGCTTTTCAACCGCCAAATGGGAAGGCAACATGCTGACCATCACGACGACCCACCTCAAGGAAAACTACATGCGCCGGAATGCCCTTCCGCGCAGCGATCGCGCGATCATCACCGAGCACTGGATCCGGCATGGGGACGTCCTGACCGTGGTGACGATCACCGAAGATCCGGTCTTCCTGGAAGAGCCGATGGTGCGCAGCACCAACTGGTATCTGGACCCCGGGCAGCACCTGCAACCCTACGGGTGCGAATACGAGCCGGAAGTGCCGAAGCCGGAAGGCACGGTGCCGAACTTTTTGCCCGGCAAGAATCCGTTCCTGCACGAGTTCGCCGACTATTACGGTTTGCCGTTTGAAGCGACGCGCGGTGGCAAGGAGACGCTCTACCCCGAATACCAAGACAAGCTGAAGGGATATAAGCCGCCGGAACACTGTGAGCGGTATTGCCGATGCCTGGGACTTTTCGAATGCAACGTGAATTCACGCTGATCCTGATTGCGGCCTTCGCGGCCGTCGCTGGATATTGCCAGACGGACGCGCCAGTGGAAGACATTGGCGTTCTGAAAGTCCAAGGCAACATCTACATGTTGGTGACCTCCGCCGGAAACATTGCGGCACAGGTGGGCGACGATGGAATCCTGGTGGTGAACACTGCGACGCCTGCCCTGGCTCCCAAAGTGGCGGCCGCGCTCAAGAAGATCGCAGACAAGCCGGTTCTTTGGATTGTGAACACCGACGCCGATGCGGATCGTATGGGCGGCAATGAAGTGCTTCCGCGGCTCAGCGGCTTGAACCCTAGGCAGCAACCTCGCATTGTCGCGTACGAGAACGTGCTCGATCGCGTGACCAAGAAGAAGGCTGAAATTCCCGAGCCGCTGTGGCCCAACGACGAGTATTTCCGGCCGACGAAGGATTTCTCGTTCAATGGAGAAGCCATCGAGGTCTACCACGTTCCGAATGCTCTCACCGACGGCGACAGCCTGGTGCATTTCCGCCGCTCCGACGTGCTGGCCACCGGCGATGTGTTTACGCCCGGCCTCTACCCCAAAATCAATCTGGAAGAGGGCGGCACGATTCAAGGTCTGCTGGACGCCTTGAACCAGATTCTGCGGATTACGGTGCCATTGAAATATGAGGAGGCCGGGACCTACGTGATTCCGGGGCGCGGGCGCTTGTGCGATGAGGCCGACGTGGTGGAGTATCGCAACATGGTGACGATTGTGCGGGACCGGGTGCGCGACCTTGTGCGCAAGGACCAGACGCTGGAACAAGTGGTGGCCGCGCGCCCCACGCGCGACTACGATACGCAGTACGATCCCAAGTCCGCCGACGCGTTCGTAACAGCTATCTATAAGACCGTGGCAGGCAAGAAATGAAGGTCCAGACTCGATACAGTTTGTTTGTGCTGGCACTGGCGCCGTTGTTTGGCCAGCCGCAGCGGCCGGCAGCCCCCAAGCTCTCCCCGCGGGAAGCCGCTCCCATCGACTTAACCGGCTATTGGGTCTCCGTGGTTTCCGAGGATTGGCGCTGGCGCATGGTCACGCCCGCTAAAGGCGATTTCGCGGGCATTCCCTTCACTCCCGAAGGCGGCCGGGTGGGCGAACTGTGGGATCCGGCGAAGGACGAGGCGTCGGGCGACGTCTGCAAAGCTTATGGCGCCGCCACGATCATGCGTTTGCCAGGCAGATTGCATATCACCTGGCAGGACGACTCCACTTTGAAGATCGAGACCGACACCGGAGAGCAAACTCGATTGCTGAAGTTCGGCAGCCAACCGCCGGCGGACGTTACGTCCTCGCGCCAGGGATACTCAGCGGCGCATTGGGAAGAGCCGGAGCGCGGGATCGGCTTGCCGCGTCCCGGGTTCGGAGCAACGCGCGATGGAACGAAGGGACGCGCGCTGGAAGTCAGCACGACGCATCTGCTGGCGGGCTATCTTCGCAAGAACGGCTTTCCATTGAGCGCCAACGCCACCGTCCACGAAGATTTCGATTTGTTCACAGAGCGGAACGGGCAGCCGTGGTTTGTCGTGACTACGATCGTGCAAGATCCAACTTACCTTCAAGAACCTTACGTCACCAGTTCCAATTTCAAGAAGGAACCGGACGGCACGAAGTGGCGTCCGCGCCCGTGCTCGGCGCGTTAGCGGCTGCATTCCCCTACCTCGGGTCGAGTTCCGCCTCCAAAAACTGAGTTCCTGGAACGTCGTGCGCGCCGTAGGGCGGGATCGGATTAAATCCGAGCGATCGATACAGGCGCTGGGCTTCGGCCATCCGCGGCAGTGTGTCGAGGCGCATTCTTTGGTAGCCGAGCGCGCGGCCTTGGGCCATGATGGCGAGCGCGAGCCGCCGGCCGAGTCCGGTGCCGCGGTGGGCAGGGCGAACATAGAGCCGCTTCATTTCGCAGGTCAGATCGTCGAAGCGGCGGAGCCCGACGCATCCGGCAAGTTCGCCAGTGCAGCCAGCGCGGATTCGGCGCGGACGTTCGCTACCAATCGATCCGGTGGGCGTAATATGCGACGCCGCCCGGCCAGGCTCCGGGATGCACATGAAAGCCGACCTTGGTCGAAGTCTTCAAATAGTTCTTTTGTCCGGCCTGCGTAATCTCCGGGCCGTTCTCTTCGAGCAAGCGCTGCAAGCGATGGGCAGGACGAACGATGGCAACGTGGCCGGGGCGATGCGGGTCGGGGCTTTCGTAGACGACGACTACCAGAGAGCCTCGATTGGCCAAGGACTGGGCATCCCTTGCGGTCGCGAGCGGGCGCCAGCCGCTCTTCTGTCCAGCGGGAGAGCGGAACCACTCGGCCTGCGCGTTGGCGAGCAGGATTTGTCCGTGTTCGGGTGGGCGGAGCATATAGACGCCCAGCTTTTTTCCAACCGAGGCGGCGAAGGCGCTACAGTGCGTCGATCGTCCGGGGCCGGCGTAATCGGCGTCCTTGTCCGGCAGACCCGTCTCCCAGTTGATATGTTCGTGCGCGAGCCATAAGAATTCGACGTTGGTGCCATCCAGAACGGCCAAGAGACGCCGGCCGTCAGCGGTAACGGGGCCGCAGCAGGAAGGCTCGGCCGCGGAGGCCGGGAGAGTGAGCGCGGGGAAGAACCCAAGCGCAAGAATCAGAGCAGGCGCAGTCATTCTGGTTTTCCTTGCGTGAGCCGCGGGCATCGATTTGGCCTCATCCGAGTGTAGCGCGGCGTGTCAAGGTTTCTGGAATCCCGAGGGCGAGGGTGGGCGGCGGCGTTGATGCGACCTGGACCGGCTGCGGACACGAACTGTGCAAACATGATTAAAGTTCACATGATCAACGAGAGCGTAGCTGTGTTCGGTGGCGGCGGGATATGGGGCGTCGCCTGGATGAGCGGGATCATCCAGGGGTTGGCGGAGCACGGCATCGATCTGACCCAGGCGCGGGCATTCATCGGCACGTCGGCCGGGTCCATTGTTGGCAGCCAGATCGCGCATGGATATTCGCCGGCGGAGCTGTTTACCCGCCAGACGGTTGAAGCCAAGCAGCCGCGCGAGGGTTCGCAACAGCCCGGCGGTCTTGCGCCGTTGATGGCTTTGATCCAGCGGCAATGGGAAAGCGCCGAAGCGCGTACGCGGGCGATCGCCGAGTTATCGCGGGGCACCGAAGTGGGCGCGCCGGAGAGCAAAGCTGCGATCGCCGAACGGTTGGGCGTTCCGTCGAACGAATGGCCGGCGCGAGCCTTGTCGATCACAGCGGTGGATACGGAGACCTGCGAGCTCTGCGTATTCAACGCGCAAAGCGGGGTTGGTTTGATCGAGGCTGTTGCGGCGAGTTGCGCCGTTCCGGGCCTGCGGCCGCCCATGCGCATCCGGGGTCGGCTCTACATGGACGGGGGGCTGTGGCGCAACGCTGAGAATGCGCATCTGGCACCCGCTGAGCGAGCGGTATTGATCGTCTCACCGTTCGGCGCGAGGATGCCGGCTGCGCCGCAGAGCCTCAGAAGCGATATGGAAGAGTTGCAGCGGAGCGGCAGCCGTGTGGCGCTGATCGCGGGGGACGATGAGTCCCTGGCGACGGTGGGAGCGGTTGGGCCGCTGGATCCGTCGATCCGCGCGGCAGCGGCGGAGGCGGGTCGGGCGCAGGGGCGGAGGGAGGCGGAGAGGATCAGGGCGTGGGCGGGGTGAGGCGGCGTGTCGTCCAGTGCCACGCGCAGGTTTTCAGGCTTCGTCAATTGACACGGGCATTTGTCGGAAAGGCAGAGCCGCATATTGGGCAGATTTCAAGCATTGTTCTATTCTGGCGTCGCGAATGGGGTCGCGGGCGGCGTGATTACTTGCGGCCGGCGAGCATCTGCATCGTGGCGTCGGCAACGCGGCTGAACTGGTCCGGTTCGATGTCGGAGAAATTGGCCACCACCGAACGGTTCACCGTGACCAGGAACGTGTTGGCGACCGCTGGATTGAGGTTATAAACACGCACCGCAGGGTCCTTCGGCCCCTTCCTAAAGTACGTGAGCGGAATTTCAAGATGGGCGGACTTGCTCAGGTCTTCCAGCCACTGCTTCGAACTTTCGCCGGCAATGATCATGGCCACCGCATGGAAGTTGCGAGACTTGTTCTTCAAGTACAGATCATTGAGCTGAATGATCTCTTTCGCGGTGTCGTCGGAAGTGTCGCGGAAAAACCCAAGCACGTCCGGCGCCTTGTCGTAATCGCACACGTAACACACGAGTGTCCCCTTATACGGCCCCGTGACATCGGAGACGGGAATCGACATCGTGGTGGCGCCGATGGCGGGGCCGGAGACGATATCGGCCGCGGGCGCCAGGGCGCCAAGCAACAGCGGACAAAGGATCGCGAATTTCGGGAGAGTGGTCATCCTTTTGATTTCGTCTCGTCGTCTTTACTCACGGTCTGGTACTTCAGCTTCAGCCATTCGAACCAGCCGCCCTTGAGGACCTTCACTTTGCGGTAACCGATGAGACTCAGCTGTTGCGCGACGTCGCGGGAGTCCTCATCGTCTTTGCAGGCGCAATAGACAACCAGCGTTTTTTCCCGGGACAATTCTGGGGGCGCAGTAATGTTCTTGGAATAAGGCAGGTTTACGGCGCCGGGGATGTGCTCGTCTTCCCAGATCGGAGGCGCGGCGGTGTCGACAATCACGATGTCCTTTGCGTGTTGGTCGATGTCCTTCTTCAACTCCTGAGGCGACATGAAATCGGGGACATAGACATAGCCCTCGACGCATTCGCCGTCGACGAACTTTCCGTTCTTGCAGTCCTGGGCGGAGGCGGACGCGGGGGCCAGGAGCCCGAGCAGCAGCACGGGAGCGAACCACGCTAAGGATGATCTCTGCCTCATGATGACCTCCTCTATTATTAGAACAATTATTGAAGCAGGGCGGTAATTTCGCTCTTCACCTGCTCGGTGGGGGTGAGACCGTCGTGCCGGGCGCAGATGCGGCCGTCGCGGGCGATTACGAAAGACGTGGGGAGCGGGAGTTCGCCGAAAGCCGGCTTCAGGTCGTCCTCGCGTCCGGCGCCAAGCAGGACGGGATAGTCCATTTTGATCTGCGCGGCGTACTGTTTGACGGCCGGGAGATCGTCGGCGTCATCCATCGCAATGCCAACGACGACCAGGCCGCGCGATTTGTAGGTGTTGTAGAGCTCGATGTACCCTGGAATCTCCTTGCGGCAGGGTGGGCACCAGGTGGCCCAGAAGTCCAGCAGAATCACCTTGCCTTTGTAGGCGGACAAGGTGACGGACTTGCCGTGGATGTCTTGGAACGTGAAGTTGAGATTCGCGGGTTTTGCGTTGGCCTTGCAGGCCGGCTGGGCGGCTCCGGATGTCGCAGCGATCGCGCAGGACAGGGCAAGCACGATCGCGATACGAGCGAGCATCGAAGACTCTATCTCCAGTCGTCGACTTTGACGCTCTTGCGGTAGGAGCACTCGTTGACGCTCCAACGGATGTTGCCGCTGCCGCCGACGACGACGACGTTGACGTTGTTGAGATACGGGATGGGCGCGTCGCCGGGAAGGCTCAGCCACTTGGCGTAAGGCTGGACTCCGGCGCGGGCCAAGCCGAGCTTATAGTTGATGACCTCCTGGTCGAGCCAGTAATGGTCCTTCGGAATTGTGACGTTCTCCTCCACCCACTTGATCAGCTTTTCCTTGGTGTCGAAGCCGAACCGGAGCAGAGGCGGCGTCACGGAAGGATCGATGAGGAGGAGCTTGCCGCCGCGCTGCGGCGGACCGAGGCCGCCGATAAACCGCTTCAGCGTGTACTGCCAGTCCTCGTCCTGCAGAACCATCATGGTGTTCTGACTCTGGCAACCGTCAAACGTGCTGACTACGTTGTCGTCCTTTTGAAAACCCTTCTGAACGCTGAGCGGGTTCCAACCCGGGGGCAGTCCGGCGACGTTTTCCGCGAATACGGCGGGGATGTCCGCCATGGGGTTGCCTTGAACGCCCTCGTAGGTGTGGCCGGGCACCGATCCGCCGGTGGCGTTCATCGACAGCAGGCTCCAGGCGCGGCCGATGAGGGCATCGGAGTTGTTGTAAAGTCCCAGGGCGCCGGTGCTGGAGTTCATGTCCAGCTCGTTGACGATCTTTCCGTTGAACACGGCCATCGAGGCCATCGAGGAAGTGGAGCTGGAGTGGGCGTTGGTCTGCGAAGCGGCCAGGGCGAGGATGGCGGGGAACAGTTCGGGCTTAGCGCCGGCCATGACGGCGTTGATGGCGACGGTTTCGACGGTGTATTGCCAGGCTTCGCGTTCGCCGGTCACACGCATCTTGCCGACGATCTCGTCGGGCTTGTGATGAGTGCCCTTGAGCATCGCCGCGACGCGCTCTTCGGTGGGCATGATGATGGGAAGCTGGTCGGTCCAGAACCTGTCATCAAAATACTTTTGGATGTTCTCGGCGGTGTCGGGGCCGATCAGGCGTTTCTTCTCGCGCTGAACGAGGCCGGTTTTCTTCTCCTCGTCGGTCAGCGGCTTCGTCAAGTAGTCGACGACTTCCTGCATGAAAGGCCGCTTGGTGACGGGATCGTCGCCCGCGATGTACGCGTCCAACTCCGTCCGCGTCTTTCCTCCCACGGGCGTGGGAGTGAAGGCCAGCCGGAGACCGGGCATACCTTCTTCATACGCCTTGTCGTGAACCAGATCCTGGAGGACGTTAATAATGACCCCTACCGAAGGGATCCCATAATTCGCTTCCACGTTCGCTACATGGCCGACGACCGCCGGCGCGCAGGTGCTTCAATGGCCTATGGCCATGACCATGAGGCCATTGACCGATTTGATCTCCTTCCACAGATCCGGGTCGTCGGTGAAATAGGAGCCCTTTTTCTCGCGGAATACCGTCTTGACGTCGGGCATGTGCACGGCCATATATTTCTGCATTTCCTGCAGAAACTTGTCGCCGCCATCGAAGGTCTCGTCCACGAGGTAGACGGTTTTGCCGGAGAGGCTCGCCGGGCGGGGCGCCATGGCGCGGAGTTGGATTGGCGGTGGATTGCCGGTGGGATTCAAAACCGTATACATTTGCTCGGCTGACGCAAACGTGCCGGCGCAAGCCATTGCGATGCCGACAAGACTAAGCCTTCTGGCATTCTTGGGGACGCTCTGTACGAGTCTATTTAGCCTCATGCCCATGTCTCCTGCCTCCGCATTCTACTGCCCTAGTTTACCGCCACGCAACCTGTCATGGCGGTTGGCGCCTTGTGCGCAGCGTAATGAGGCACGCGCCGAAGCAGTAAGATAGTGTCACGCTGATATTGACTCTTCGAGCAAAGGAGCCCGCGTGATGAGATCCAACCTGGCTAGATTCGGTCTTCGCCGACCCATGATGATTTTGGGAATTTGCGCTTTGGCGGTGCTTTTAGACCCGTCAACGACCACCACGAGAAAGGCGGGGGCGATTCCTCCAGAGGTGCGGAACGTGCTGGCGGTCTATGGTGCGACTCCCGTGATGCTCAACCGCAACTCGCGGGACTTCCGGGAACTGGACCAGGTTGACTGGAAGGGCCGCCCGGGAACCCCCAATCAAACAGCGGTTCTGTTCGGCGATCCTTCCAAGCCCGGCATGTATGTCCAGTTGCTCAAGCGCGGCCCCAACGATTGGAGCCGGCCGCACACGCACCCGAACGATCGCTACCTCACCGTGCTGAAGGGGACGATGCTGATCGGCACGGGGACGAAGTTCGATCCGAAGAACACGGTGGCTCTGGGGCCGGGCAGCGTCATTAAGGACTTCGCGAATCAGCCGCACTACGACGGCAGCGGGCCGGATGGTCTCACACTGGAAATCATCGGCATGGGTCCGACCGGGATGACACCGGCCGAAACGAAATAAGCAGGCCACGGCTCCGGGTGCGCCGCTCTACTCCAGATCGCTCGGAGTTTCTCTCTTGATCCAGGAATCGTAGTCGACGTTGTAGCCGGCGCGTTGCTGAAGACCGCGGATGCGCTCGCGGACGGCGGCGATCTCTTCTGCGGATAGCGGCGGCAGCGCGTGGATCTGCTGCTGGACGGCCTCGGCCTGCGCGGCGCCGCGAGCTTCGGCGGGACCGAGGTAGCTTTCCAGAAGGCGATTGGTCACGTCGCGGCTGTGCACGAGCGAGACGCGAATATTTCCCTGCCCGGTAACGACGTTTCCCACACCGAAGACGCGTTCGTTGGCCGAGTATTGCGGCAAAGCCTCGTCCTTGAAAGTGTAATATTCGCCCTTCATCGCGATGCCAGGAATGACCTCGGGGACCGATCCAATGGATGAAATCACCAGCGGCGCCCGTAGTTCGTGCTCCGAACCCGGCACCGGCTCGGCCTTTCGGCCCTCCACTCTGGTTTCAGCCACCTTCAGGCCAACCACGCGTCCGTTTTCCACGACGAGGCCGGTAGTCAGCCGACGATCCTGAAACCGAAAGAGATACTTTTCGCGGGCCAGACGCAGCATCTTCTGGCGGATCGCTTCGGTCTTGGCGATTTGCTCGGGCGTGGCGTTATCGGGAGGCTGTGCGAGCGGCATGTCCTGCTCGCGGCGGCGATAGATCAACAGGCATCCTTTGACGCCGCAATCCTCCGGGCGGACGCCATGCAACTTGCAGATGGCTGGAATGCCCTTCTTCTCCAGCTCATGCATGTTGGTTTCGATGCCGCGCTCGCGGAGCGCGCGCTCGTAGTTTTCAAACTGGAGGATCTTGACGACGTCAATCGATGCCAGCCCGCCGCCCACCACGAGCGTTTCATCGGGAGCCTCGTAGCGCGGGCCGTTGTAGGTTTGTTCGTTCTTGTGGTTGTACCAGTAAATGTAGGGATTCTGGTAGACGAGCCCTTTGCCGATATACTGTTCGGCGCCGGGGACGCCCAGTTCGCGGTCGCGCCAGGCTCCGTTAGCGAGGATGACGGCCGAGAAGCCGCACTTGCTGCAGAGCTCTTCAAATTCGATTTCACGGCCGAGCCTGGTGCGAGGAACGAAGTGGACGCCCGGTTTTCTCAGCCGCTCGTCAATCCGCTCGTACTCCTGCTTGCGCTGCTCTTTGTGCCAGCGCGGAAGGCCGTCCTCGATCTTGCCATAAGGCCGCGTGTTCTGTTCAAAGACGGCGACTTCAATCCCATGCTCCGCCAGGATCTCGGCGGCAACCGAACCGGCGACGGCTCCTCCGATCACAGCGACTACGTGGCGCGGGTTTTCAGACATGGCTCAGTGTGCCGGGGCTACATTTTGACTTCGCTGATTTGGACGATCGGCTCGAGAGAGGTGTAGTTCGGAATGTCGGCGAGGATCTGGGCGGCATGAGGCCCGAACGCGCCCCGGAAAGCGTCGGCGCTGTCGAACAGCATGTGAGCGGTTACGGCGAAGGCCGGCTTGGTTCCCGGATCGGTGCCGCTAATGCCCTGCTCCACCGTCACCTGCTTGCAGGCGGGGCCAAGATTCTTCTGGACCATCGGGATATGGCTTTGCAGGTAGTAGTTCATATTGAAGCTACCGCCTTCTTTATACGGATAAAGTACGCTGACTTTGACCATGGTGATGCTAGTGTCCCATAATTCGGCGCGCTTCGCGGCGGGCGGCTATTGACGCTCGACCACGAGTAGCGTGAAGGAGCCGGGCTTCGGCTTGGGACGGCCTTTTTGCCCCTGTGGCGGAGGCACCATCTGCGCGGCGGAGAGATACAGGCGCTTCGTTTTCGGGTCGATGGCCATGGTCTTGGCGCTCTCCTGCGTCTTGATGTCGCCGGCAGACTCGTACTGGTTGGGGCCCTTCTGGCGAATCACCGAGATGGTGCCGTCGTAATTTGAGGCGAAGATCATTTTGTTGTCCGCATCGTAGGCCACGGCGTCGACGCGCGTGCCGATAGGCAGCGTGGTGATGACCTTGCCGCTGGCAGCATCCATCACCGCCAGAACCTTGCTGCGGCATCCGATAAAGAGCCGGTCGTTGACGGTATCCATGGCCAGGCCGGTGGGAGTCTTGCAGCCGGTGATCGGGTACTTGTGCTTCACGGTTAAGGCCTGGGGATCGAAGTGCACGACCTCGGCCTCCTCTTCCAGGTTCACGAAGCCATTCCCCTTGCCGTCGGTTACGGCGGCCTCCGCGCCGCCTCCCAGGTCGACCTTGCCGATGACGGCTTCCTTGGCGGGGTCGATGGCAGTGATTTGCGCGGAGTCGCCGTGGCAGACCAGGACGCGCTTGCTATGCGGGTCGTAAAGGATGAAGTCCGGATCTTTGTCCACGGTGATCTTCTTGATTGTCTTGAATGTGTTTGTGTCGAAGACCGAGACGGTATTGCTGCCGCCGTTGGTGGTAAATCCGCGATGCAGGCTGGGAACAATCGCGATGCCATGAACGCCAGGCGTGTCTTCCACCTTACCGAGCAGCTTGCCGGAATCGGCGTCCAGAACGTCCACCTCCGTGCCGTGGGAAAGGTAAACCCGGTTAGCGGAGCTGTCGAAAACGACGTAATCGAAACCGCCGTCGCCGGGTACAGGGTAATGTTTCGTCAACTTGTAACCGGGTGCTTCGGCGGCGACGCAGAGCGCCGTGAAGGTGAAGAAAATCGAGAGGCAAGCCAGTGGTTTCATCGGTGTGCTGTCCTTGGCAGACAAGCTGCAGGATAACCGCCGAATCTGAAAATGATCTTAAAAACGACGCCTCTAGGTGCGCATGCGGGTGAAAAAGTACATGCCCGCCATCGCGAACAGGACGTCGGGGGACCAGGCGGCCAGCGCGGCTGGAAGCAGGTTCACATCGCCCAACTGCTCGAACAACTTGCCTACCGACCAGTAGGCGATGGCAATGGCAAAGCTCAGACCCACGCCGGCCATCGCGCCGCGGTTTCCGGCTAAGAAGGCGAACGGCACCGAGATCAGCGCCATCACCAAGGCGAACAGAGGCAGCGCAAATTTGCGATAGAAGCTCACCTGCAGAGTGATCGTATCGATGCCGCTGCGCTGCAAATCCCGAATGTAGGCCGCGAGCTGCTGGAAGTTCATCTGTTGGTCCTGCAACACCTCCTGCAGGAAGTAATCGGGCCGTTCGTCCAGCTCATTGAAGGTGGCCGCCTGTCCGCTGAAATTGTCGAACTTCTGCTGACGTCCAGCGAAGTCGCGGCTCCAGCCGTTCTCGAAGATCCAAGTGCCAAGCGCCGGCTCCCAACGGGCTTTTTCCGCCGAGATGTGTTTCCGAACCTGGAACGAAGCGGGATCGAGTTCGTACACTTGCGGACCGACCATCACTTTTTGACCCGGATCCAGATACTTGTAATAGAAGATGCGCGGATCGTCGGACGAACCGGGGTCAAAAATCCACTGGCGGTCCGGATGCAAGTAGGTTTGCACCGGACGACCCTTGATCTCTTTGCGGATCGCATCCTGTTTTCGGTTCGCGCCCGGCACGTAATAGTGATCGAAGGCGAAAAGGCCGACGCTCAGCAGAAGCGCGGCCGCCAGCACCGGGACCGCCAGCCGGTAAAGACTCACGCCGCTGGCTTTGATGGCGGTAATTTCGTTGTGCTTGGTGAGGATGCCGAACACGATCAGCACGGCTACCAGCACGCTGATGGGCGCTGAATCGTAAATCAGCTGCGGGGTCAGGAAGAAGAGGTAGGTGAACACACGGAACATCGTGATGTGGTTCTTCACAATGTCGCTCAGCAGCTCAAAAAACGTGTAAACGTGCGTCATCAGGACAAAGCTGACGAGCAGGAGCGAGAAATAGAACAAGAAGCTGCGGAGCACGTAACCGTCCATCACCTGTGGCGCCAGGAAGAAGCGCCAGGAGTGGCGGAGCCGTACGGACGCGCCTGCAACAGGAAGACCGCCCCGCACTCGCTTCACCAGAGACGTAACCGAGTCCATCGTCCACGCAATCCAATCCCGGTCGCCGGGACGCTCCAGTCGCAGGATTAGGATCAAGCCGACCACGGCGAAAATCGCGTTCGGAATCCACATCGCCAGCCCCACCGGCAGCTTTTGCTGCTTGGCCAAGCCATTGGCGGCGATCAGTCCCATCCAGTAAATAAACGCGAGGGCGACGGTGAGAACAAACGCGCTCGACTTGCCGCCTTTCCGTGAGGAAATGCCCAGCGAAATGCCGATCAGCGCCAGCAGGAAACAGGCGGGCGGGAGCGCCAGCCGCTGATGCAGTTCGATGCGCGCCTGTATCACACTGTCGCGATCCAGCGTCTTGTCGCGATACGCCAGACGATACAGCGGGAGCGTGTCGATCTCCGTGAAGCCTTTGGCATGCACCTCGTTCGGCTTCGTGGCTTCCAGAATAAGCGCACCCGTGCCGCCTTGCGTCTTGTAATATTCCGTCGGGTCCTTGCCGACTTCGTACGTGTTGGCATTTTGGAGCGAAAGCTGGATCTCGTTACGCTTCACGTCCGGAATGGCGATCGCGTCGGAAGCTACCGTGATGCGCGGGCCGTCTCCGCGATCATGGTCGCCCGGCTTCTGCTCGTCGGCCGGCGTCACGTCGGCGATAAAGACGTTGCGCCAGCGCGTCTGCGCGCCGGGGATCACGTCATTGATGTACAAAATACGGTTAGGAAACTGCTCCTCGAACACGCGCGCCTGGACTTCGGAAGTCAGTTCAGCGGCCACCAATTGATTGAGGATCTTGTAGGTCTTCCAGGTTGAATAGGGCGTGAGCCAGAGCGAAGCAGTCGCGGTAACCAGCGTCCCCAGGACCGAAAACAGGAGCACCGGCGCGATCACTTTGCGGCTAGGGATACCGCACGCCCGCAGGGCTGTAATCTCGCCGTCCGCGGACATGCGGCTGAGAGCGATCAACACGCCCACCAGCACGCCCAGCGGCACGGTGAAGCTGAGCGTAAAAGGGATTGCAAGGATAAACAGGTGAGCGACTGTGATCGGCGGCGCGGCGCTGCGCACCAGAATCTCAAACAGACGCCCGACGCGCTGCAGGAATAGCACGAACGTGAACAGCACCGTGCCGAGCACCGCGCTGTTGGCCACTTCGCGGAAAATCGCTCTGGACAGCAGTCCCATGATCAGCCGCCCGCCGCTTTCCGCACTTCGCCTGCGGCGGACTGCCCTGAGAGTGGAGGCGCTGGAACGATCGGCGGCTTGGGTACTTCCTCCTGAACAGGCTCCAGTTCCAGCTCATCGAAGAGAACGGCGGGCGCGACCACCGACGCGGTCGTGATGAAGGAGCCCGCGCCCATCAGCGCGAACGGCGCGTCGGAATCGATCAGGCCGAACACGTAACTTTCATCGGAGACCGCCGCGATATCTTTCAGTGAACGCGTTGAGACGTCGCGAAAACGCACGCCGCGCAATAATTCTTCCCTGCCGTCGGGGTAGACCTTGTAGGCCAGCAGCGGCGGCGCCACGGGACGGTCGCTCCCGGCAGCCTGCAGCAAACGCCGGAGCTCGGGGATCGTAGCCGACGATGGATAATCCAGCTGCCGGATCAATATGCCGTAAGGCTTGTTCCGGTCGTGGCACATCTGAATGAGCCGCTGTTTCATGTCCGCGGCCGGCGTGGTCTGGGAAGAACGGATAAACAGATTGCCGAAACCAGGCGCCCGCGCGCCGAACGATCCCGGCAGCCGCGCATGCCCGTTCGAACCGGGGTAGTCCTTGTAAATGGGAGTGCGCGTCAATAGAAAATTCTTGAGAATGCCCTTGTCAACCAGCGTGACCGGCTGCGCCGCCACCCCTTCCATGTCGTACAGGTAGTGACCCAGCAGCGTCTGGCCGTGCCAGGAAGTTTGGGTGGGATCGTCCACCACGCTCATCCAATCCGGGAGGACGCGCGATCCAATCCGGTTCTCGAGTTCGGTCGGAACATAGGGAACGGTGCGGCCCGGATCGGCGATGGGCTTACGGGTCACCTTCAGGTTGTCACCCAGAAGTTGCCCGAACAGTTGGGCTGCCGCGGGCGCCTCGAAGAGCATCGGACCGTCGTAGGCTTCACCCAGCGGCGCCTGAGCCAGCGCCGTGACGCGATCCGCCACTTCTTTCGTACCCTTCATCAGCTCGTCTTCAGAAGGAAGATCGCTGGCCTCGAATGCCTGATAGACTCGCGCTTCGTGAACGTCGCTCCCGTCGGCCGCCAACCCGCGCGCAACAATGCGAACGTAGGACACGTCCTCGGGCGTTCGCAGCGTGGTCCCCTCCGAGTTCAAGACGTAGTTCACGGACTGCGATTGCGTGAGCTCGACGCCCGAAGTCAGCACCAGCGGATACCCGGAGAAGACGGCGGAAAGCTTGACGATTCTGTCTTTCCACGGCCCCATGGAAACGTCGCGGTGCGGAAACGGCAGGATCGCCTGATTGGGCTGTGCCTTCGAAAAATCCGGCAACGGGTCCGGCACGCTCATATTCTTCAGCGACGACCGCTTGCGCGCGATCGCATCTTCCGCTGTCTTGAAAGCCCGGTCAGTCGCCAGCCAGAACGCGCGCCGCAGCGCGAGGTAGTCACTATCCAGGGGAAGGCGCTCGGGATCGTAGCGGCTGCCGAGATAAACCTGCGAGTAGATGTGATTGGTGCTGTCGAAATTGTAATTGCCCACCCGCACCCGGACCGTCGGAACTCGATAAGCGTCCTGGTGAGTTTCCACCAGCGCACCGAGGGTCGCAGCCACGCCGCTGCTAACCGTGTCCTCCACCCGGTATTCCATGAAGTAAGGCGGCTCCAGGCCGAGCGAGAAGAGCTCTTTCGACCGCGCCAGCTCGTCCTTCATCGCTTTCAGCAATACATCGTTGTCTTGGGCGACACTGACGGAAGGCAGGAAGCCGAAGGCGGAGAGCAGGAGGCAGAAGACGATAACGCGCTTCATTGACCAGCCCCGGTATCCTGAGGCGGCCCGAGGAACGGCGGCCGATCCTGCCCGCGCTGTTTCTTCTGGATCTCGATCTCGGAGACCAGCAGGGCCGGCGAGATGGCCGATACCGGGACCTGACCGGACTCGGCGCCGCAGTACCCATTGAAGATCACCGGCTTGTCGGACGTCGCCAGGATCTTGGCGAAGCTGGCCAGCGGCGTTCCGACGATGTCCACTCCGCGCACCAGTTCGTCCGGCCGGCCGTCTGGATAGACGCGATAGACCATCAATGGGATCACGGTGAAGGCCTGCAAGCCGCGCCGCTGCGTGGTCGTGTATCCGCCCGTCACCTGGTCGAAGTACAGGCCGTAAGGTTTGTTCTGCCGCTTGATCTCCGCGATCAGCATCTGCCGCAATTCCTGATCGCTCACCTGCTTCTTCGAATCCACGATCAAGTTGGATTGCCGCGATTCCACTTCCAGCCCCGGCTGCCTTCGCCCGTGACCATTCGAATGATCCACGCCTTGAATCGGCGAGCGCGACGTCAAAAATGTCTTGAGGATGCCGTTGTCCACGATCGTCACCGGCCGCGCCTTCACGCCTTCGTCGTCGTAACTGTAATAGCCGTTCAGGTCGACGCCGTCCATCGTTCGGCGGGTCGGGTCGAAGATTACCGACAAGAAGCTCGGCAGCACCGGCATCCCCACCGCTTTCGTGAAGGTCTGACCCTCGGATTCGTCCTTCTGGCGGTGGCCCTCGATCCGGTGGCCGAAGATTTCGTGGAAGAAGACCGCGGCGGCTCGTCCGGAAAGGATCGCCGGTCCCACGAAAGGATCCACTGCGGGAGCTTGCACCAGCCGCGCCAAGTCCTCACCCGCTCGATTCGCTGCAGCTTCGATTTGCGCCGACGCAGGCAGATGATCCAAGTCGCTGGCCTGGAAATCTTCGAGCGTCGTCAGATCCATGCCGTCCGTGGCTTTCCCCCGGGCAACGATGGTCAGATTGATGAAATCGCGCCCGTGAAGCAGCCGCGTGCCTTCAGTGCTGACCATCTGCTTGGTCTCGCGCTCCACCGAGAGATTGACGCTCGAGCTGAGGACGTCGGGATGGTCGCCTACCAGCTTGGACCATTTGCTGACACGCTGCGCCCATTCCGCGTTCAGGTCACCGGCCGCCGGAGGGGGTTCCTGATAGACCGACGCCGGTTCGATCGAAAAGTCGTCGGAGCCGTCGGCATCCTTCACCTTCACCTCTTCGGCGGACTTGATCTGAATCAGCCGCCGCGCCGCCAGCTTATAGGTACGATCAGTCTCCAGCCACACACGCCGCCGGATCGCATCCGGCACGTCGTCCAGCGCGAGGATGGCCCCGGGGGTAAACTGACCACGCTGGCCGTTGATGACGTGATAATTGTCCAGCTTCGGGCTGCCCACTCGCACTGTGACGTCGAGGTAGCGGACGCGGTTCTTGGACTGCGCGGTAAGCGAGCCCAGGCTGGCGGAAAGCGACTGGCTCTCAATCCCCGTCACCGTGTACGACATGTAATAGGGCGGCGGATCGGCTTTTTCTTTGAGAATCGTGAAGTTGCGCTGCAATTCCTGGCTGAGGAGGTCCAGCAGCGTCGGCGGCGGGGCCGCAGCAAGCGGCAGGCCGAGAGCGAGCAAGGATAGGAAACTGCGCACGAATTCTCAGGATAGCAAGGGACGGCGGACAGCAGTGAGCGAAAGGCGGAAGCCCGCGTTAGCTAGCGATCGACACTACGCCCCGATCCTTTAACCCGCTGATGGCCAGTCCGTAGCGCCCCCGCACGCCGGTCTTCTCGAAGATGTGCTTCAGGTGAATCTTGACCGTGCCGGGCCGGATGCCGAGCTCCAATGCGATTTCCTTGTTCTTAAAGCCCTGTTCCACCAGCTCCAGCACCTGGTGCTCGCGGGCCGTCAGTTCCGAGCGTGGGTAGCCGTCCTGTCGCGCGGAATCACGAAATACGCAGTCCTCCATCCAGCTCCGCCCCGACGCAACCGCGCGCAGGCAGACCAGGATGCTTTCCACCGGCGCGGTCTTGCGGATAATCCCGCGCGCGCCGGCCTGTAGCAGCCGCAACGCCTCCGCCTCGGTCATCGAAACGCCCCAGACCACGACCGCCGGGCCGGCGTCGGTCAACTTCAGCTCGTGCAGCCAATCCAACACCGCCCGCATCCCGAACCCCTTGTCGAGGATGACGATGTCCATCGGTTGGGCCGGCACCAAGTGTAAGGCCGCCTCCAGAGAACTGAGTGCCGCCGCGAACTGAAAATCTTCAGTTTCGCCCAGGAGTTTCCTCAATCCTTCGGCGGTAATGGGCTGGGTGTCACACGCGGCAACGGTCTTCTTGGCCGATTGTTCGTTCATTTTGACCTTCTGTCACGCGCGCCTGTTCGTAAGGGGTCTCAGTTGGAATCAGAACCAAACTAAGCCTTATCGGCGATAGCGTTCGAAGATTTAGTTGATCGGGAATCGCAAGGCTCTCATGTTATGATCGGATCTAGCCGATTTGATCGGGTGGGACTCTCTAGGGAGAAGTCCTGTCCAGCGCCACATGCCCCAGTCTGACGTCCCGAAAATTCCTGGCACTTGGAAAGCTCTGTTTATCTGCCCTAACCAGAAGATAACCAGGGACTTAGCTCCGTTACTGGACCGTCATCTGCCGAATCTCGGCGGCTATGAGCTGAATGCATATCCCGGGCGCCATCAAATGGCCGAGGTGCTGAGCACCGAATTGCCCAACCTCTGCCTGCTCGAAATCGGCGAATCCCCGGACCGGGCTCTGGGCCTGATTCCGGACCTGTTGCGCCTGGATCCCAAGCTTCCCATCGTGGTGGTCCTGAACAGCAACGACCCGGAGTTGGTCCTGCGCTGTCTCCGCCACGGCGCCAGCGATTTCCTGATTCAGCCGTTCACGAGCGACCAGGTGGAAGCGGCGCTGCAGAAGGTCGCCCGGCTGCAGCCCGCCAACGCCGCCAAACCGGGCAAGGTTTATTGTTTTATGCCCGCCAAGGGCGGCTGCGGCGCCAGCACCATTGCCAGCAATTTCGCCTATCAGTTGAAGCGGACCGGCGATAAACGCATCCTCCTGGCCGATCTGGACCCGCTGGCGGGGACTTTGTCATTCCTGTTGAAGATCAAATCCAACTACAGTTTCATGGACGCGCTGGCGCGTTCCGCCGAAATCGACGCTGATTTGTGGAAAGCGGTCATCACCAGCCGCCAGGGAGTGGACGTGCTGCTCTCGCCCGAGGCCATGACCGAGGGCATGAGCGACCTGACCAACGCCAGCAGCATTGTCGAGTACGCCCGCGGCACGTACGACCTGGTGGTACTCGACGCCGGCGGAGTTTATGGCGATTGGAACCTAAGCCAGGCCCAGCGGGCCGATGAAATTCTCCTGGTGACTACCAATGAGCTTACCGCCCTGCAAGCCGTCCAACGCGCGCTCGGTTATTTGGAAGCCAACGGCGTGCAGCGTTACAAAATCAAGCTGATCGTGAATCGATACGACCGGCACGCCGGCCTCAGCAAAGACGTCATCGGGACGGCCCTGCACACCGACATCTACCACATCATGCCGACGGACTACGACGCCATCCAAAAAGCCCTGATGGAAGGCAAACCGCTCGCCCCAACCACGAGTTTCGGCAAGAGCGTCATCGCATTGGTGGACCGCCTGGCCGGTGGCGTGGAGCCGCAGAAGAAGAGCAGTTCGCTGTCCGGCCTCCTCTCGCTGTTTTCCCGCACGTCGTAGCCTCCCGCTCCAAACAAAACTAGCGCGATTTGTACTATCCTGTGGGAAAAGTGTTTCATCCCGATGTTGCAAAATGATTTCGGCGCCCCACGGCCCGCACAGGCTTTTCCACCGTTAATTCCACAAGCTATCTGCTTCACAACACACGTCACAGAAAAACGCTTGGCGCACGCGAACCGCGCCGCTACTGTAGAACGGTTGGCTTTTTATGGCTACTGTTGACATCGCGCTCGAACGCGGACTGCCTGCCAATCCCGACGCGGAGCGTTTCGTGCTGGGCGCCGTCCTGATGGATGACGCGCTCTACATTCAGGTAGCCGGGGTGCTGGAAGCCGACGATTTCAGCCTGGAAAAGCACCGCCGCATCTTCCTGCGGATGGGCGAACTGTACCAGCGCGGCGAGCGTATCGACCGGGTCACCGTCGCCAACGAACTGATGAAGCAGAACCAGCTCGAATCCGTCGACGGCATCAGCTATCTGGTCTCGCTCGACGAAGGCCTGCCCACGCTGGCGAACCTGGAAAGCTACGTCCGCATCGTCAAGGACAAGGCCGTTCTGCGGCGCATCATTTTCACGTCGCAAAGGCTGATCGACCGCTGCATCGTCGGCGAAGAAGAGCCCGACCAGATCCTGGCCAGCGCCGAGGAAAGCCTGCTGAAGCTCGGCGACACCCGCGCCGAAGACGCTCTTGCCAGTCCCAAGCGCATCCTCGAGGAATTCGACGGCGGCATCAATGCTTTCCTCGATCCCAGCAAACGCATCAAGGGACTGAGCACCGGCTTTCTCAAGCTGGACGAAATGACCGGCGGCTTGCATGAAGGCGAGCTGGTGATCCTGGCTGCGCGGCCCTCCATGGGCAAAACCGCTCTGGCGCTCAACGTCGCCCAGCACGTCGCGATGTTTCCAGGCCAGAAGCAGACGGTCGCGGTCTTCTCGCTCGAAATGTCGCGCGAATCGCTGCTCACTCGCATGATCTGCGCGAGCGCGCGCGTCGACCAGCAGAAGTTCCGCGCCGGCTACCTCAACCAGGAGGAACGCCGCAGACTGGCCAAGGCGGCCACCGATCTGGTGCAGGCGCCGCTCTTCATCGATGACACTTCCGGCACGCATCTGATGGACATCCACGCCAAGCTGCGGAGGCTGCAGAGCGAGCACGGCCTGTCGTTGGTGGTGGTCGATTACCTGCAGTTGATGAGCGGTCGCGGCCGCTTCGAGAACCGCAACCAGGAAATCAGTACTCTCTCCCGCGGCTTGAAACTGCTAGCCAAGGATCTGAAAGTCCCCATGCTTGTGCTCTCGCAACTGAGCCGCGCGCCTGAAACGCGGCCCGGCGATCATCGCCCGCAGCTGAGCGACCTGCGCGAATCCGGCTCCATCGAGCAGGACGCCGATCTGGTGGCTTTCATCTATCGCGAAGAAGTTTACAAGCCCGACCGCGAAGACCTGCGCGGCATGGCGGAATTACTGCTCGCCAAACAGCGCAACGGTCCCACCGGCCGGGTCAATCTGGTCTTCCTGCGCGAGTTCACGAAGTTCGAAAATCGGACCAACGATCTGGACGGCGACGATCTCCCGCCGGACGAATAGCGGCTCACTCACTGCGTGCGCCTTTACTTGGTCGACGGCGGCTCCAGATACGGGATGTCGTTGTACGTGACCCGCCGCTGGAACTTCCACTGCCCGTTTTCGCGCACTAGCGTGTCCTCGTAGTGACCGCTGTGCATCGCCTCCGGCTGATCGTTCACCCCTGGCACGACAAAGGTCCAGCGCGACCAGGCCGTTCCGGTGTCGCCATGCACGTCGATCCTGAAGTTCGACATCAGATGGTACGTGATGCGCTTCTTCGCACCGGGCGCGGGCGCCGGGAGGTTCTTCTCCATCATCGCGAGAATGCCCGCCGGCGTTTTCGCGCTGCCGAAGCCTCCGGCCCATTCGCCGTCTTTGGCGAAAAGGTTGGAGTAGGCCTTCAGATCGTGAGCGTCCAGCGTCCGCCCATATTCGACCAGCAAGTTCTGGATCGCCTGAATATCTTCCAGCCGCTGTACGCGTGCCGCAAATGATTTCTCGCCGTGCGGTCGTTGCCCGAACACGCCGGCCGGTATCACCAGGATCGCGGCCAGGATGACGACAGGTTTCGGATTCATGGTTTACCTCGACGCGAGTTTATCATTCCCGGTTATCTGCCGCCCGCGACGTCCAGGATCGATCCGGTCACGTAGGAAGCCTCATCCGACAGCAGCCAGAGAATCGCGGTGGCGATTTCTTCCGGATATCCGCCGCGCTGCATGGGGATGGAAGACTTGAGACGATCCACGCGGCCCGGTTCGCCGCCCTGGGCGTGCAGGTCCGTGTACACCACGCCCGGGCGGACGGCATTCACACGAATCCCCTCTTCAGCCACCTCCCGCGCCAACCCCACCGTGAATGTGTCGATCGCTCCCTTAGTAGCCGCGTAGTCGACATATTCGTTGGGCGACCCGTACTTGCTGGCCGCCGACGACACGTTGACGATGCTGCCGCCGCGTCCACCGCGCTGCCGCGACATCCGGCGCACGGCCTCGCGGGCACATAGCATACTACCGATGACATTCGCCGCGAACATGCGTTCCATGCGTGACGCGTCCATTTCCTCCAGACGCATTTGATGTTCGAGCGTCGCGGCATTGTTCACCAGTGCGCTTACGGAGCCGAGCCGGCCCGTTTCCTCAAACAGCCGCACCACATCGGCCTCGACGCTGACGTCCGCCTGGATCGCAATTGCGGCGCCACCCTCCTCACGGATCTCCCGCACGACTGTTTCGGCGGCATCCCGCTGGTGGAGATAGTTTACTGCCACGTGGTAACCGCGCTTCCCCGCCAGGCGCGCCGTGGCTGCTCCTATGCCGCGGCCTCCGCCGGTAACTAATAAGACTCCCGCATCTTTGGCGCTATTCATGGAAACAACTCATAGGAGAATCGTAATATGGCCCTCCAGTTCACCACGTCCTACCTGGAAGACACGCTCTCGCTGTTCCGCTATTACAAAGGGCTCGCCGAGCGGGCGATCGCGCAGGTCACCGACGAACAACTCACCGCCGCTTTCGACGAGGAAATGAACTCCATCGCGATCATTGTCAAACACCTCAGCGGCAACATGCTATCGCGCTTCTCGGATTTTCCGGCCGCCGACGGCGAAAAGCCCAGTCGCGACCGCGACGCCGAATTCGCCGATGCGCCCGCCTCCAGGGAAGCGATCCTGGGCATGTGGGAACAAGGCTGGAGCTGCGTATTCACCGCGCTGGAACCGCTTACCGGCGCGGACCTGGCTGGAGTGACGACGGTTCGTGGCGAGCGCCATTCCGTGATGCAGGCCATCAACCGCCAGCTCGCGCACTACGCCTACCACTGTGGTCAAATCGTGTTTCTCGCGAAACAGCTGCAGCACAAGGATTGGAAATCGCTAAGTATCCCGCGCGGGGCGTCGGGGCGCTTCAACCAACGCGTCCAGAGCGGCGAAGCCAGCCAGCGCTAGCGGACGGCTTCAGCCTTTCTGAACGCTTCGGCTTCCACCCGCGAATCGCTTCCACCGATCAGCGCGCGCAAGCTTTCCTCCCAGCTCTCGCCCGGCTCCTCCAGCTTCCGCTCCGCTACCTGCAGAAGGTTTCTGCCGCCGTCGCCGTCGTCGGGATAGAAGGCGCCGCCCAGGGCCAGCAGTGCCTCGCGCCCGCAAACCGTCTCGCCGGCTTCCTGGGCAATCTCATGCAACCGGTGCAGGACCGCACTCACGTGCGCAGGCTTCATGCCTGGCAGCACCAAGGCTAGCCGGTTATCCGCAAGCCGCCCCAGCCGGTCGTATTCGCGCGACGCTTTGCGCAAGCCTTTACACACCGCAACCAGCAGTTGGTCTCTCTTGGCGTAACCGGCCGACTCGGCCAGCTCGCGGAAGTCTCGCAACTCCAAGACCACCAATGCCACGGGCTGGCTGTCGCGACGCGCCCGCGCCAGTTCTTCATCCAGGAAGCGTATGAGCTGCGAGCGGTTGTGTACGCCCGTCAGCGTGTCCAGGTTGGCTCTCAGCTCCACTTCCCGGTGCGCGATGGCATTCTGCAGCGTGCCCGCAATATTCGGCGCTGCCGCCGACAGCAGCTGCAGTTCCCCGCGCGTGAAGGAGTCCTTCTTACTGCGATACAGCGCCAGGACCCCCACCAGGCCCTGATTGCTGGTCAACGGCATCGCCAGCACCGAACGCAGCGGCTCGTCCGAGTCGCATTCAAAGCCCGGGTCCACCACCGGATTCCCGTTTACGACGGGCTGAACGTTCTGCCCCACCCATCCCGTCAGGCCTTCACCCAGCGGCACTTCCAGCCTGGATAGAAACCGCGCGTTCTTGCCGGTGGCGAACTCCGGTTTCAGCACATTCGCGTGCCGGACAAAGAATACCAGCGCTTCGTGAGGGATCTTACCTCGCACCGCTGACTCCATGCGCGTCATGGTCTCTAGCGGGTCCAGCGAAGTTCCCGCCGCCGCGGTTTCGCGAAGCAACTGTTCCTCCCGAGCCGCCGCGGTGATCGTCGTCAGGAAATCGTCCCCATGCGCGCCTTGCGGCAGCCCGCATACATCCAGGCCCGCATCCGGCGCCAGCCCCTTGTCCACCTGAATCTCGGTGGAAAGCACCGGCCCCTGCGCCGCCTGAGCTTTGGCACAGTGCTCCAGCTCCTTGTATTGCTGGCGCAAGACCTCAACCACTCTCGGGTCGAAGCTCTTGCCGGATTCGGCTACGATCAGCTCCATCGCTTCCTCGATCGGAATCCCTTTGCGGTACTCGCGGTCGGAAATCATCGCGTCCAGCCAGTCCGCCGCCGTCAAAATGCGCGCTCCTATCGGGATGCTCTCGCCCTTCAGCCCAAATGGATACCCCGATCCGTCCCACTTCTCGTGATGCGCCCTTACGATCGGCGCCACTGGATAGGGGAAGCGCATCTGTTCGACGATCTCGGCGCCTACCAGCGGATGCACTTTCATCTTGGCGAACTCTTCCGCCGTCAGCTTTCCTGGCTTTGTCAGAATGTGCTCCGGAACAGCGAGCTTGCCGATGTCGTGCAACAGTGCGCCGGCCCGCAATGCCTCGAGGCCGTTGCCGGTCAGCCCCATCGCCTTGCCGATTCCCAGGGCATACACCTGCACTCGCCGGATGTGCCCGCGCGTATTGAGATTGTCCTTCGCCTCCACCGCCAGAGCCAATCCCTCGATAGCGCGCAGGTGCAACGCCGCCACATCGTCGGCGTGTTTCTCACGCATGCTCCATTCGGTCTTTTGCGCGCGGTAATGCCGGTAAGCCAGGTACAGAGCCGCAAGCACAAGCAACGAAGTGCCCGTCGAAAACGCGGACTTCCCCAAATGAATCACCTGGGCCAAAGCCGCGGCTACCAGGTAATAGGGGAAAGCCCAGAAGTAAGAGCCCTGCCAAAGGCTACCCAGCCGCTGCGATCCCGAAAGGCGGGAAAGAATCGCAGCCGGAAAAGTGTTGGCCAGAAACAAGGCTGCAGCCGCAATAAACAACCGGATGGACTCGTCGCTAAGCCAGTTGGGTAACAACGAGTGCAGCACGAAGCTCGCGGTGGAGATGATCGTGGCCTGCACGCCTATGCTCACCAGGAACCGCCGCCACGACCACGCCTCTGGCGAACGCAGGTTTTGGATCAACACCGCCGCGCAACCGATACACACCGCTTCGGGCGGGCTCAGCTGCACAATACTTAACAGAAGAAACGGCAGATTGAGCGAGAAACCTCCGCCGCGCCCCGTCCGGTTCAGATAAAAGAAGCTCGCAAGTGTAACGAGCGTCAGGTAAGTAAGGAAGCGCTGCGTATCTCCGCCGTGCAGGCGAAACCCCAGAACGGCCAATTGCGCGAAACCGAGCGCGGCCACCACTAAGACGAAGAGGCGCGATCGTGCCGAGATCCTTTTCAACGCAGCCGCAGCGGGCTGGGTCTCCATTCGCACAATCCTCCACTGAGCGGGTTGCCTGAGGCGCTCTCCCTTAACATCGCCCCTTTTGTGCGTAATTGCGATAAGTGAAACCCCTAATGCATGGAGCACAAAACCTCGCAGCGAGGTGGTACCGGAAACGGTCCCGTACTGTAAACGCGCGTGATATCATGCAACTGGAATATCTGAATGGGAGGCAGTTCCGTCCATGTCTCGGCAAGCCGTATTTAGTCTCGCGTTATGCGCCCTCACTGCGGCGCCGATTATGGCCGCCGATGGATCGCTGCCCGGTTCCGACTGGGCTTCAATCGCCAAGCTGCCGGACTTTAACGGCGTGTGGGAGATCACTTTCGGGGGCGTGGTGGGCGGCCCACCGGCAAAAATTTCATTCACGCCGAAATACGAGGCCATTCTGAAGGCCTATGAGAAAGCTCCTGATCAGGACACGCCCATGGCGAATTGCGTCCCACCCGGTCTGCCCGGCATTATGCTTCAGCCTTATCCGATCGAATTTTTGTACACGCCTGGCATGGTGACCATCGTGATTGAGGCTTTCTCGCAGGTCCGCCACATTTACACCGATGGCCGTAAGCATCCCGCCGATCCCGACCCCACTTACAACGGCAACTCGATCGGGCACTGGGAAGGCGACACGTTGGTGGTGGACACGGTCGGATTCACGCCCGACACACCTCTCGGCATGAACATGGGAATGCGCCATAGCTCGAAGATGCATATCGTCGAGCGGTTCCACCTCCTGGACCCCAACAAGCTGGATCTCGTGATGACCATCGAAGATCCCGAAGCCCTCGCCGAACCCTGGGTCCGCAAGGCGGTATTCGCCCGCCATCGCGACTGGACCATCGACGAATACGTCTGCCAGCAAAACAATCGTAATTCTCTGGATCCCAGCGGCAAAGCCGGAATCAATCTGAACCAACCCAAATAGAGGTAATCGAACTGATGAAGATGAAAGCCTTTAGCAAGCCGGTATCCGCCGCCGGCGGCTTCGCGGTCCTGGCGGCCGCTCTTTTGCTCTGTGTGCAGCCTGCGAGCGCGCACCACTCGTTCACGATGTTCGATAACAGCCACACGGTTGTCCTCACCGGAGTCATCAAAGATTTCCAGTGGACCAATCCGCATACCTGGACCTGGATCGAAGTCACCAACGACAAGGGCGTCACCGAGACATGGGGTATCGAAGGCATGAGCCCCAATTTCCTCGGCCGCCGCGGCTGGACCAAGGACACCTTGAAGCCTGGCGACCACGTGTCCATCACGATCTTTCCGCTGAAAAATGGCGAACGCGGTGGGACTTTCCTGCGCTGCAAGCTCGCCGACGGCCGCGAGATGGTGATGTTCGAAAATCCCAAGGTGATCAAGTAGCCCGCGCCGCGGGTAGCATCCGGCTAGTCACATCGGATACGATCGCCATATGCATATTTTTGCCGCAGGCTGGCTGGCGCGACGGACGGTGCCCGTAAGATGAGTGAAGGACGCGAGATCCGTGACTACGATTACGTTAATCATCCTTACGCACGCGTGCGCGACGTTTTGAGCAAGGACGCGCCGGCGGTGTTTCAATCGGCGACCAAAGCGGCCAGTTCGCGCGCCCAGTCGATCGCTTCCGAGTTGCGCGTGGACATCAGCGGAATCGCCGTCGAAGCCGACATCATCGTGTCCGTCAAAAAGGTCGAGGAACAGACGCCCGAAATGGCTGCCCCTATCACTCGCCTCCAGTTGGAGTGGCAGGCGGCGAAAAGGCCCGGCCTGTTCCCGCTCATGAAGGCCGAGCTTTCCATCTATCCGTTGACCACTAGCGAAACGCAGCTGGAATTCTCGGGCAATTACGAACCGCCGTTCGGCGCTCTGGGCAAGGCCGTCGACGCCGTTGTCGGTTACCGCATCGCCGAAGCCTCCGTGCACCGCTTTCTGAATGACGTGGCCGGATACCTTCGGCAGGCTCTGGCGGAGTAGCCTCGCCAGTCACCAGCCGCTGACCACCGGCCGCCGATCTCCCTATAATTGGTGCAGGTGACCGACGCCGCCATCCTGGAACACATCGCGCGGCTGCCTCACGCGCGCGCCACTTTCAAACAACTGGTCCGTGAACTCGGCTCCCGCGGCGCCTCGCGCAGCGAATTGGACACCGCGCTCGACCGCTTGACCAATCGCGGCGACCTGATCGAGGTGAAATCCGGCCACTTCGTCGTCACGCGCCGCAGCCGCGAATACGCCGCCGGCCGCCTCAATATGCATCGGGATGGCTACGGTTTCGTGATTTCCGATCACCCCATCGAAGGTCTCCATGGCGACATCTACATCCCGCGCGAGTCCGCGCAGACTGCCATGCACGGCGACCGCGTGGTGGTTCACATCGCCCGTATCGCCAGTGACGGCCGCGCCGACGGAGAAATCGTCAAGATCCTCCGCCGCGCGCACCAGACCGTGGTCGGCGAGTTCCGCGTCCGCAAGCGCGGCTACTTCGTCGTGCCGCACGACGAGCGCATTCATCATTGGATTGCGATCCAGGAAGGCATGAAACTGCCGCCTGCCACCCCCACGCGCGACCGTGTCGGCGTGACGCCGATCGAAGTCAGCTCACCCGAAGATCTCGACGGCATGATCGTTAATGTCGAGATCCTTGAATTTCCTGAAGAGGGTGAAGACGCCGTCGGCCGCGTCATCGAGATCCTGGGCCGTCCCGACGACTTCGGCGTCGACGTCGAGATCGTCATTCGCAAACACCATATCCCGCATCAGTTCCCGCCCGACGTGCTCAGCCAGGCGCAGAGTTTCTCCAACATCATCCGCCAGGACGAGTTCGCCGGCCGCCAAGACTTCCGCCACATGGACATCGTCACCATTGACGGCGAAACCGCGCGCGACTTCGACGACGCCGTCTGGATTGACCACCTTCCCAACGGCAACTTTGCACTCGATGTCCATATCGCCGACGTCAGCCGTTACGTCCAGCCCGGAAGCCCGATCGACGAGGAGGCTTTCCTTCGCGGCACCAGCGTGTATTTTCCGGACCGCGCGGTGCCCATGCTGCCGCTGGAGCTCTCTACCGAGATCTGCTCGCTCAAGCCCTCAGTCGACCGCCTGGTGCTTTCCGTGCAGATGGAGATCGACCGCCGCGGCGACGTCCTGTCGCAGCGATTCTCGCGAGGCGTGATCCGTAGCGCCGAACGCATGACTTACACCGACGTGCACGCGCTGCTGGAAGGTGATGCGGCATTGCGCGAACGCTACCAGCGCCTGGCGCCCCGCTTTGAACTGATGCGCGAGCTGGCGCTCATCCTCAACCGCAAGCGTATCCAACGCGGCGCCATCGACTTCGATATGCCCGAACCGCTGATCGAGTTCGACGAGTTCGGCGAGATGACCGCGGTCACCCGCAGCCCGCGCAACATCGCGCATCGAATCATCGAAGAGTTCATGCTGGCAGCCAATGAAGCCGTCGCAGCGCATCTGGAGCAGGCGGACATTGCTTCCATCTTCCGCATTCACGAAACGCCCGACCCCAAGCGCGTGATGGAGTTTGAAGAAATCGCGACGCACTTTGGTTATTCACTTGGGGTCGGCGCGCTGCCGGTAAAGCGCTTTCGGATGACCGAGCGCGGCCGCGACGGCCGCCGGGTGCAGAAGGAGATCGTGATGGCGGGGGAGCTTTCGATCTCCTCCCGCAATTATCAAAAGCTCATCGCGAAGGTGGAGGGCAAGCCCGAAGAGCGCATTCTCAGCTATCTGATGCTACGGTCGCTGAAGCAAGCGCGTTACAGTCACGAAAATCACGGCCACTTCGCACTTGCAGCCAGCAGCTACACCCACTTCACGTCACCTATCCGCCGCTATCCCGACCTGATCGTCCATCGCATCCTGGGCGCTTCACTCGACGGCCATCGAGGTATCCTGAACCCGGATCACCTGCAGCTGATCGCACACGATTGCTCGGAAACCGAGCGCCGCGCCGCCGACGCCGAGCGCGAACTGGTGGAGTGGAAGAAGGCACGCTTCATGGAAGATCGCGTCGGCGATCAGTTCGCCGCGCTCCTCATCAGCACCACGCGCTTCGGATTCTTCGTCGAGTTACAAGAGCTGTTCGTCGAGGGCCTGGTTCCCATCGACACGCTGCCCGGCGACCGCTACATGTTTCACGAAAACACGCGCAGAATCGTCGGCCAGCACACCAGGCGCGAGTTCCGTATCGGGGATACCGTGAACGTCATGCTCGATCGTGTCGACCCGATCGAGCACAAGCTGACGTTCTCGCTGGTTGAAACCCAGCGCACAAGCAAGAAGCGCCGCAGGTAAGCTAGGCCACTGAGGCCGCCCGCAATGGGAATTGCTGTGATGCCAAGGTCTCCAGTAGGTGTTCGTGGATCCCCGGCTCCAGCATGTAGTATTGCTTCCCGCCTTCTTCAACGACCACGGCCATTTTTTTGGCGGTGAGTAACAGGCACAGTTGCTGCTCGCCCGGCGTCAGTGACGATGCATCCACGCGCGCCATGCCGCGTGGTCCAGGGGTTAATTTGCGAACGAAGTCCCGCGTGAAGATCTGATGATCGAGGCCCTCCAACGCCGCGCCGGCCGACACCCAGCGATGCTCAGCCGCGCCGAAGAAATACGGGCCGGTCGCGAAAGCCAGCAGGAACACGACGACGTCAATGAACGCTGCCAGCGCAAGCGCGAAAACGTGACGGGCCGTGGGCGCGGTGAAGAGCTCCTGGAACGCCACCAGCATGTCTTCCTGCCCCGAGACGGTTCGATCAACGAAATCCGTGTATGCCGGTACAGCCGGTTTCGTGAGTTGTCCGGAGTGCAGGGTCCGCTCGATATCGTTCCACGGCACGTTGTCGTAAACCTGGCGGTAAGCCGACAACTGCTTTTCGGTCGGATCGAGCGGCTTGGTCGCCCCAAGGAAGCTCGCCAGTTGCGCTTGCGAACTCTGCATTTGCGTGAGCGATTGCTCGGCGAGCTTGGTGTAACGGTCAAACGCCGAGTACCGAACGCCTTCGCCCGCGCCTTCCTTGTAATTCGCCTCGTAGGTCTGCGCCTCGCGAGCCACAGCCTCCCGCACGTTGGCCAGGTACGGATCGGCATCCTGAGCGCGCGAGATGTGTCCGTGCGTCTTCTCCGCTTCGGTCATCTCCTGTAGAGCCAGCACGTGTTTCTGCTGCTCGTCGATCGCTGCGGTGAGCAACTTCTGCGTCTGCCCCGCAGAATCGTTCAACGTGTCATACAATCGCCGCTCAATCGTCGCCGGTCGTTCGCGCGCGCTGAACCAGGTGTACAGGCTGGTATAAGAGAACGCGATCGAAATGATCGCTGTCACAATGTAAACGCCGATCAGTAGCGGACGCCGGCCAGCGGTGTGTGACGAAGTGCTGAAGCCGATCAGCCACGCCACTAGCACCAGCGCTGTCTGCACTCCGATGGAGGCAAGAACCGAGAACCACACCGACAGGTACAGGCTCATGCCCTCGTAGGTTGTGTACCAGGAGACGATGGAAAGCAGGCAACTGGCCACAAACAGGGCCTTGACCATGGGCCGGCTCACGCCAGTCAAATCAGTGGAAGCGTTGGAAGACACGTATCCCATGCGGATTCACTCCTTGAGAACAGGTACGTGCGGCGCCGGGCGCGGGTTCCAGGAAAACTACTCTTCTTCCTCTTCTTCGCCGGTCTTGGCGGCCTTCGCGGCGGCGATGATCTTTTCGGCCTGCGGCGCGGGAACGTAATCGTAGTGATCGAACTCCATCGAATAGGAAGCCCGGCCCTGCGTCATGGAGATCAGGTCGTTTTGATACGTGAGCATCTCCGACATCGGTACCTGCGCGCGAACAATCTGCGTGCCGCCCTTGGTATCCATGCCCTGAATACGCCCGCGACGGCCGTTCAGATCGCCCATCAGGTCGCCGGCGTATTCCACCGGCGCCTGCACTTCGACGTTCATGATCGGCTCCAGCAGCGCGGGCTTGGCTTGCTGCATCGCGGCCTTAAAGGCTTTGCGGGCGGCCAGCTTGAACGCCATTTCCGACGAATCGACGTCGTGGTAGGAACCGTCGTAGACGGTGACCTTGAAATCCACCATCGGATACCCTGCGAGGAACCCGTTGGCGGCCGCTTCGACGATTCCCTTTTCGACCGCCGGAATGTACTGTCTTGGAATCGAGCCGCCGAAAATCTCATTGGCGAATTCGAACTTCGCGCCGCGCGGCAGCGGCTCCATGCGGATCCAACAATCGCCGAATTGGCCGTGTCCGCCGGTCTGTTTCTTGTGACGGCCCTGCACATCCGCCTTGGCGCGAATGGTCTCGCGGTAAGGAATCTTGGGCGCGTGCAGCTCGACGTCCACGCCGTAGCGCTTCTTCAAGCGGCTGACAATGACTTCCACATGCTGCTGGCCGCTGCCTGCGAGCAGAAACTCCTTGGTCTGCGGATCGCGATAGAAGCGCAGCGACTGGTCTTCTTCCAGGATGCGCTGGACCGCGTTGCTTAACCGGTCCTCATCCTGACGGCTTTTGGCGGAGATCGCAAAAGCGATCGAGGGCTCTGGCAGTTGCACCGGCGGAAAGCTGATCATCGAGGACTTGTCGCACAACGTGTCGCCAGTCAGCGTGTCTTTGAGCTTCGCAACCGCGCCGATGTCGCCGGCCTTGAGATCCGTCACTGGCTGAATGGTTTTACCCGCCAGGCAGCCGACGTGGGCCAGGCGCTCAGTGCCGTTGTTACGCGAGTTCGTCAGGTTGGCATCATTCTTGACCACGCCGGACATTACCTTAAAGTAGGTGACTCGGCCGGCAAACGGATCGGCGATCGTCTTGAAGACGAACGCGGCAACCGGCTCGCTATCCTTGATGGCGCGCTGAACGTCGTTGCCATTGTTCTTTGCGGCGACCGGTAGGTGTTCGGTGGGCGCCGGGAAATTTTCGACGACAAAATTCATCAACTGATCGGATGCCACATTGTGCAGGCCAGACGCGCACAGCACGGGATAGATGCGGCGCTCGCGAATTCCCTGGCGTAGGCCGTCCAGAATATGTTCCGCCGGCAGCGTGCCTTTGTCGAAGAACTCCTCCATCAAAGCGTCATTGCCTTCTGCCACCATCTCTACTAGTGCTTCGTGCGCTTTCTGCGCCGCGTCGGCGAGATCGGCCGGAATATCGCCTTCCTTGCCCTTGCCGTCACCGTCGTTGCTGTAAGTGTAGGACTTCATCCGGATCAGGTCGACCACGCCCTTGAAATCCTTTTCGCCGCCGATAGGCAGGTGCACGGGGACGGCCTGGCGTCCGAAGAATTCCTGCACGCTGGCCAAAGCGCGCTCGAACGAGGAACGCTCGCGGTCGAGCTTGTTGATCACGATGGCGCGGGGAAGCTGAAACTCGTCGGCGAAGCTCCAGACTTTTTCGGTCTGGACTTCGACGCCCGCTACTCCGTCGACGACAACCAGAGCGGCATCGGCGGCGGCAAGCGATGCCTTGGTGTCGTTGATAAATATGTTGAAGCCGGGCGTGTCGATGAGATTGATCTTCTTCTTGGCCCACTCGGCGTAGGCGAGCGCCGTCGAGATGGTGATCTTCCGCTGGATTTCTTCGTCGTCGAAGTCAGTGAGCGTGTTGCCTTCGTCAACGCGCGTCAATCGGTTGGTGGCGCCCGAGGTATACAGGAACGCAGCCGCCAAGGAGGTTTTCCCGCTGTGTCCGTGGCCAATCAGGGCGACATTGCGGATGTCCGTGCCTTCGTAAACTTTCACTGGATTTCACTCCACTGGGAATGTCAAACAGGGATGTTAGCACAATTAACATTGGGTTAATTCGCGGCTGTGCGGGCCGCGGCGTGCTAGCGTGTTACGGGTGCGGCTGCGCGGCCAGGTGCTCTTCGAAGCTCACTGGAGGATTGTAGTACAGGATGCGGCCGCAGCTTTCGCACATCAGCAAGTGATCGGCGTGGCGGAGGTCCTGGAAGAACTGTGGGCGCAGCACGATCTGGCAACCGGAACAACGGCCGTCGGTGACTTCGGCGACGGCGTGGCCATGCCACTTCTTGCGGATGCGCTCATACTCTTTGTAAACCGGCGGCTTCAAACCGGCGACCAGGCCCTGCCGCTCGGTCTTGAATTGGTCGAGTTGTTTCTGATCGGCGGCAGTGCGCTCCCGCGCGCGCGTCTTTTCCGCCTCCACTTGCTGCTTCTCTTCTTTCAGCGCAGCTTCGGCCTTTTTCACGTTGCCTTCCAGGGGCTCGGCTTCCGACATCAGGTCCAGGGTGCGATCCTCGGCCTTGCGGATGGCGCTTTCGCAAAAGGTGATCTCGTTCTGGAAGGCCCGGTACTGCTCGTTGGTTTTGGCCCCCAGCATCTGATCCTTCAGCTTGGAAATCTTCTGGTTCTCCACCTTGATGTCGTCATCCAGTTGTTTACGCTCCTTCTGATTGGCGGCCAAGGCGGCGCGATCGGCTTCCAGGCGGCGAAGGTGCGAGTCCAGCGCCTTCTCGATCTGTGCGATATGTTTTGGTAGAGTAGCGACTTCCCGCTCTAGCTCAGCAATCTTCAAATCGAGAGATTGCAAGCGGGTGACCTGCTCTATCTCTGCGGTCATCAACTTGGTATTTTAGCATTTCCGGCGTCGGAGAGGCCGAATCGAGCGATGCCCGCAGCTTGTCTAAGATAAGGGACACATGCGCGCGGGTGGAATGACAATTTGGCTGGCCGTGTTGCTGGCGGGCAGGGCTGCCGCACAGGATGCGATCCCGCAGTTCACCGTGAGCGCTGGCGGCGCGACCATCGAGGTAGCGTTCGCACCGGGCAAGCTCGACGTGCCGCGCCAGAGCGTCATCACTTGGGTAACCAACGCGGCCGAAGCTGTTTCCGAATATTTCGGCCGCTTCCCCGTGCAGCATGCGCGCATACTGATCCATCCGCCGGAAGGGCGCAGCGGAGTTTTTCACGGAACCACTTACGGCGGGCCGCGCGGAGCCTTCACGCGCATCTCTCTCGGCCATTTCACCACACAAAAGCAATTGGACGACGACTGGATGATGACACACGAACTGACGCACATGGCGTTTCCCGATGTGGAAGGAGAGAATCGCGAGCATCATTGGATGGAAGAGGGCATGGCAACGTACATCGAGCCGGTGGCGCGTGCTCAATTGGGACAGCTTGGCGTGGAACGAGTGTGGGGCGACCTGGTTCGCGACATCCCACAAGGATTACCGCAGGCGGGCGATCAGGGCCTGGATCACACACCCACCTGGGGACGCACCTACTGGGGTGGCGCGTTGTTCTGGCTGCTGGCGGATGTTCAGATTCGCGAGCAGACGCACAACCGGAAAGGCCTCCAGGACGCCATGCGCGGCATTCTGAATGCGGGCGGCAACATCCTGACGGACTGGTCCGTCGAACGCGTGGTGGAAGTAGGCGATAAGGCCACGGGCACTACCGTGCTGGTTGACTTGTACACACAGATGAAGGCGACGCCTGTGCACACCGATCTCGGCGCACTTTGGCGGCGGCTGGGCGTGAAGGTCGCGGGCGACAGGGTGAGCTTCGACGATCAAGCGCCGCTGGCCGACGCACGCAAGGCGATTACCGCGAGGATTCCGCTGTTTTCGCGGAACTGAGCACCAGTGAATTAAAGAACAGCTTGAATGCCTGGTAGCTCTGCGCGCGATATTGCGGGCGCATGCCGAATAGTACGGCGCGTCCGGTTCCCATGGGTACTTCCAGCAACGCGCTGCGGCCTTCGAGATACTTCTCACCAAGCAGCCAGCCGGACGCCAGCACGTGGCCCGAAGCGTAGCGTGCTACAGAGCTGTCGTGGTTGCCGGACGGACGCTCCCATGCAGGGCTGGCTTCGCTCCAGATCGTGATGTCCGCGGGCACTCCGTAGGCAAGCGGGCTGTGGGTGTCCAGCGTAACGTTGAGCAGCGATCCCGGCGAATAAAAGTCCCGGTTGGACACGCCCGCCACAAGATTCTTCAGATTGAGACGCAGTGCTTCGATTGCGTAGTCAGTGGAACGATTCAGGAAAACCAGCGTACCGCCCGCTTCGGCGAACGCCCGCAGATTGGCCTCCGCCTTTGTGCTCAACCCGCCGACATACTCCTGCGGCATGCTTCCGGGCTCATATCCTGAGGTGATTTGCGGGGCGGGTTGATCCGGGAAAACGATCACGTCGAAGTTCCGGCGCAAGTTGCCGGCTTCAATCCGCGGATTCAGCACGTTTTGATACGCGAAGCCGAAGTTTTCAAGCAGCCAACGCGTCCAGCCTTCGTCGATCGCGGGGACGTAGCTTTTGTAGAGAGCGATGCGGGGCTGCTTCAGTTCGATCGCGCCAGCCGACGCGGGCCGATGCGGATAGAAATCACCAGTCCCGGTGTCGCGCCATACGTTGTCCCCGGTATTCCATATGCGATTTACTTCGCGCCATGAACTCGTGTCAGACGCAGCGAGCCCGCCTTCCGGCGGCCGAGGAGCGCTCAGATCGAAGTCAAAACTCGCCGCCGGCTGCGACGGCGCTTTGAACGGCTTTTCAATCGTGTCGGTGGCGACGCCCATCAGCAGCGGCAAAGTCTGCGCGGTGACGTCATAGGGGCGCTGCGGCGGGCCTCCGGGATAGAGCCGCAAGTCGGGGTAGTGCTGGCGTTCCAGCAGCGTCTTGGCGTAGCTGCCATAAGGCTGCTGCATGCGGATGATGTAGCTCCCGGCCGGATACTGCTTGCCGCCGGCATCGAACGCCGCTTCGGCTCGCTCGATTTCCACTAGCCCGAAACTGAGCAACTCCAGCATCTTTCGCGCGGCGCCGGGATCGAGTTGCGCCCGTGGAACGACGAAAGCATAAGGCGAAGTCCGAGCCACGGCGCGTTGGCCGATTTCATAGAAGCTTTTGAGCAGATCGACGCGCCGGGTGGCAGCCTGGTACAGCAGGCTTTCGAAGGCGATTAATTGATAATCGACGATGTCGCGCAGGCGCCAGGTTCCGCCCTCCCACGGCTCCAGATAGTTCCAGCTTCGCTCGCGCGGGTTGAAGCCGAGCGCGGTGTTTTGGATCTGGTCCGGCCGCACGGTAATGGGCGTCGCCAGCAGCGCGCTAGCCGATTCGCTCAGGATTCGCAGCCCCCCGTGATAGGCCATGTAGTGCCGCGAGGGCGTCCAAAAATCGTACAGCGCGTTGATGGCCACGCCGGTCTTGCCCGCCGCCGTGAGATCCGCGGCCATGCCCGCGCCGATGTAGTTGCATTCCTGCGCGATGATCGCGTCGATGTTGGGATCCACCGGATTCATCCACGGCGGCACGAACATGCGCGATGCATACTCGCCCTGCTGATGCACGTCGTAGACGATCTGCGGATGCCAGACGTTTTGGAGCGAAGCCGTCAGCCGCGTCTCCGGCTGCGAGAAGATGTACCAGTCACGGTTGTTGTCGTGGCCGACGTACTTGTGATACAGCTCCGGCGGAGCCGTGCCTTCGTACGGCGTGCCCAGCGTTTTGCGATACCAGCGCGTGACGATGTCCACCCCGTCGGGATTCTGCGATGGCACCAGGAGAATAACGACGTTGTTCAGGATCGCGCGGAACTTCGGCGTGTCCTGGGTCAGCAGGTTGTAGACGAACTGGACGGCTGTATGCGTGGATGCGACCTCGGTGGAGTGAATCGAGCAAGTGATCATCACTACGGTCTTGCCTTCGGCGATCAGCCGCGCGGCTTCGTCCGGCGTGGTACGGCGCGGATCGGCGAGGCGCGCCTGGATGTCGCGGTAGTGGTCCAGATCGCGCAGGGTTTCCGCGGAACTGATCGTGGCGGCGATGAACGGGCGGCCTTCGGCGGTCTTGCCCAGTTCCTGGACCCGGATCTTGTCGCTGCCCTTGGCCAGCGCCTCAAAGTAAGAGACAACCTGGTCCCAATCCAGCAACTCGCGGTCGACGCCGATCGGGTGGCCGAAGTGGCTTTCCGGCGTGGGCACCTGCGCCCAGCCGCTGAGCGACACCGCCAGCAGGAGAGCAATGCGGAAATTCATGCTGTGAAAATAATTGTAAACCTAAGCGAAGGAGCGCCCCGACGAATGAGACAATAGACAGCAGGGCCAGTGGAATGGGTGGTCGCTCGCGGGGCAGGCTTCGGCCGGCGTCGCGGGAGGAAAGTCCGGTCTCCACAGGGCAGCATGCCGGCTAACGGCCGGGGGGATTCGCTCAAAGCGGGTTTCACGGAAAGTGCCACAGAAAATATACCGCCGGGCGCGGGCGTGAGTCCGTTCCGGTAAGGGTGAAAAGGTGCGGTAAGAGCGCACCGCGGACGGAGCAATTCGTCCGGCAGGGCAAACCCCATGCGGAGCAAGACCAAATAGGGGAGGAGGAGCGGCCCGCTCCGTTCGACTTCCGGGTAGGTCGCTAGAGCCTGGCAGTAATGCTGGGCCCAGAGGAATGACCGCCGCCCTTCGGGGTACAGAAACCGGCTTATAGTTTCACAGGCCCTAACTGGAAGGTCGCTCCGCTACTGGCGCGAGCTGGACGGTGAAATGGAACGTGCTTCCTTCGCCCTCTTTGCTTTCCACCCAGATCCGTCCGCCCATCATCTTCACCAGGCGGCTGGCGATGGTAAGGCCCAGCCCGGTGCCTCCGAACCTGCGGGTATAGGAGCCGTCGACCTGGGTGAAGGCTTCGAAAATCATGCCCTGCTTCTCCAGCGGAATGCCGATTCCGCTGTCGTTGACAGCGAAGTGCAACACATTGATATCTCCAGCGAAGTTTTCGATGCTGACCACCACGTAACCGGAGCTGGTGAACTTCACAGCATTGCCGATCAGGTTGGTGAGGACCTGCTGAAGCCGTCCGGAATCGCATCGAACGATTTCTGCGACGTCCTGCGCCACCGACCATCGCAGTTCCAGGCCTTTGGCGGCGGCGGAAACCTGCAGCCGCTTCGCGGTCTCTTCCAGCAGCACACGCAGGTCGCAATCGCGGATTTCCAGGCTCAGTTTGCCGGCTTCGATTTTCGAAACATCCAGGATGTCGTTGATGATGGTGAGCAGGGATTCGGCGGAGCTGCGCACCAGTGTCAGGTATTCGCGCTGCTCTTCGTTGAGGGGGGAATCCAGCACCACTTCGGTCAAACCGAGAACGCCATTCATAGGCGTGCGGATTTCGTGGCTCATGTTGGCCAGGAACTCGCTCTTGGCGCGGTTGGCGGCCTCGGCAGCCTCCTTGGCTTGAATGAGCTGGGCTTCGGCCTCCTTGCGCTGCGTGATGTCGACTCCGAAGCCGATGATGTTTGAGATCTCGCCGTGCTGATCGCGTAGAGGTCCAAAGGTGACGTCGACAATGATCTTTCGTCCGCCACGGACTCGAATCGTCGCCTCGTATCGGACCACTTCACCTTGCGCGGCGCGGCCCATCATTTCACGCAGCCGTGTCTGTTCATGAGCGCTGTGACTCCACCAATAGGTCTCCCAAGCGGGCTTGCCGATGGCCTCTTCGGCCGTCACACCGGCCGCCTCCAAGGGGGCGCGGTTGGCTTCCAGTACGATGCCATCCAGCGTGTAGAGCCCGACGAAACCATATAAGGCGTCCAGGATGTCGCGCAGACGTTTTTCGCCGGCAGCCAGCTTCGCCGCGGCCTCATAGCGCTCGGTGATATCGCTGATGGCGCCCACCACCCGAAGGAATGCTCCCTGGGCATTCCGAACCTGGCGCCCCCGGGAGGAGACCCAGCGGTAGCTGCCGTCCTTGTGCCGAAGGCGAAGGTCGTCGCCAAAGGTGTCGCGGGTCAAGTCGGCGCTGTAACGCACCACGGCTTCGTCGATTCGCGGCTTGTCATCCGGGTGGATGCGGTCGAAAAATGACGATGGATCGTTGGGCAGCTCATCATCCCGAAAGCCAAGGATTTCTTTGTAGCGGGGCGAGAGGTAATATTCGCCCGTTGCGATTTTCCAGTCGAAGATGCCGTCGTGAGTGGCCTGCGTCACCAGCGCATAGCGCTCCTCGCTCTCGCGCAACCCGGCTTCGGCCTTCATGCGCTCGGTGAGGCTGCGCCCGTTCCAAAGTACGTGGCTGCAGATTCCGCTCTCGTCCACAAGAGGCGAAATCGTAGCTTCCACGGCATCCCGAAGGCTCGACGCCGGACTGTCAAAGGTGACCGTCGTGCCTGTCTCAATGGCTTTCAGATAGTGCGCGCGCCGGGCTTCGATCTGTTCTTCCGTTAGACCGGTAGCGGTGAGCAGCTCCCGGAAATCTTTTCCAACGTAGTCACTTGCTTCCCCGCCGCTGACCCTCGCCCGGAACTGTTCCGATACGGCTCGATTCACCGCCGCGGTGACGAACCGGCCGTCTGGTTCAACGCGGAACAGCACCTGCAAGTCCGACGTGCCGTTGAAGATCAGCTTTTGGCGCGCTTCACTCTCCCGCAACGCGCTTTCCATCAGTTTGCGTTCCGTGATGTCGATGCAGTAGCCGACAATCTGCGAAGAATTGCGGGCTCGATCCTCCATCATCCAGACTTCGTTGTGCATCCAGCGGTACTCGCCGCTCTTGGTGCGGAAACGATAGTCATAAGCCTGGCTGCCGCGTTCCTGCAACAAGGGCAGGCCGGCAAAGATCCGAGCAAGGTCCTCCGGATGAACGCAGGTTTTCCAGAGGTTCTTGTCGCGAAGGAAGTCCTCAGGTTCGTATCCCCAAAGAATCCGCGTGCCCTCGGTCATGAAGGTCGGGCCTTCCGGTTGAAAGGTGAACATCACAAGGGGCGCGTCGCGGACTACGGACTCCAGCTTTTGCAAGTTGGTTTGTTGGGCGTCGTACAATCGGTCGGCGAGTGACGCCAGGGACGATTCCGGGGGGGTACGCACAAGGACCTTTGTACTCATGCAGATCGGCAGGCTAAGGGTATTCCTTTAGGCTCCCCGGCCGGGAAGGGCACGGTTGTGTCATCGTAGGACCAGTGCACAACCCCTGGTCCCGGATTCACTCGGCTTTTGACAACAGCGCCCGTCCCCAGGTGACGCGTCTGGGACTTCTGTTCACGCTGACCACCCTGTTAGTAGCTCTGGGCGCCTTCGCCTCCGCCAATAACCTGCTGTTCTTGATTCTGGCCGTTCTGCTGGCGACGCTGCTGGTCTCCGGCTTCATCAGCCGCCTGTCATTGGCGGGACTGGAACTGGATTTTCAGTTGCCCGAGCACATCTGCGCCGGGCGTAAGCTACTGGGCCGGATCGTGATCCGCAATACCAAGGGGTGGATGCCGTCGTTCTCCATTCACCTGGCCGGATCGACCGACAGCGGGTTGTCGGTTCCCTTGTACTTTCCGGTGATTCCGGGCGGCGCGCGTCTGGAAGCCCCGGTGGAGCTGTTCTTTGCCCGCCGTGGCGCGTACCGGAACAACAGCTTCCGGTTCTCGACCCGCTTTCCGTTCGGCTTCGCGGAACGCCGCATCAATGTGCCGTTGCTGCGGGAAATCCTGGTTTACCCTTCCATCGATCCGCAGCCCGGCTTCGAAGATCTGCTGGTATCGCTGCAGGGCGAAATCGCGTCGTTTTATCGCGGGCAAGGACATGACTTTTACCGTATCCGGCCCTACGAAGCGTTCGAAAGCGCCCATCACGTGGATTGGAAAGCCACGGCCCACACCGGAGACCTACAGGTGAGGGAATTCGCCCGTGAACAGGAGCAGGCGGTGGCTTTCTTTCTGGATCTCGACGTCGCGCCGGAGCATGAGGCCTGGTTTGAATCGGCCGTCGACCAGTGCGCGTTCCTGGCGTGGAACATGTCCGAGCGCGGTTCGCGGCTGCGCTTCTGCAGCCAGGAGGTGGATTGGCAGCTTCCCGAAGAGGCCGACGTCTACACCATCCTCAAGTATTTGGCCGTTGTCTCTCCACTCGCCGGACGGCCTCTGGCCGCTTCCTACGACCGCAATGTGTTCCAGATCGTGTTCAGCACGTCGCCCGAGCGGCTGGCCGCATCGGGCTGGACATTGGGAGAAAGCAACACGCGCCTGCTCTCCGTGGACCGCGCGGCTTCCGTGGCCCCGGCGGCTTCCCACCGCTAGAAAATCAGTTTGAGTCCGAACTGGATCTGCCGGGAAGTCGTGGCGGTGCTGGTGATCAAACCGGCCGAAGGACTGATCGTGGTTCCCGAAAACACAATCGCGTTCGGCGTCCCTAGGTTGGTGTGGTTGAGTGCATTGAAGAATTCGGCACGAAACTGGAGGCGGAATTGTTCGGTCAAAGAAACGTCTTTGAAGAGCGACGCATCCAGGTCCGCCAAACCGGGACCGGTGAGTACACCGCGGCCCAGGTTTCCCCAGGTGCCCGCCGCGGGCCGGATGTAGGCGTTGGGATTGAACCACTGGTTCGGGCTGCCCAGAATGACCGGGCCTGAAAACCCGGGGTTCAGCGAGGGCCTGTCGGGGTTGCGCGTGTCGCCGTCGCCGGAGCGGTTGGTGCCGATTTCCGGCGTAAAGGGAAAGCCGCTCAACAACGTGGTAATTGCGTTGAGTTGCCAGCCGCCGACCAGCTTGTCCTCGAAGCCCTGGGCGCCCACGAGCCAGCGCTTGCCGCGCCCGAAAGGAAGTTCGTAGCTGCCCGAGAGGCTGGCCTGGTGGGCGGCATTCAGCGCCGAGGGGCCCCAATCCCTCTTCGGATCGTTCCGATTCATGACCATTTGCGGTTGATTGTTTGCCTGTGCGATGGTGAGTCCCGAGTTCACATCCAGGCTCTTCGACCAGGTATAGTTCCCGCGAAACTGCAGGCCGCGGCTGAAGCGATGCGAGACATCCACTTGCAGCGCGTTGTAGCTGCTGTTGCCATCGGTGTACCAGAAGAATCCCGGCCCGAGCTGGGGGTTGGGACGCTTTTGGACTGGAATATACTGCGTCCCCTGACCGACCGTGCTGGTGAACGAGCCGACGCCGCCGGCCGTGCAGCCCGCAGGATTCGAACAAATGGCCGCGGGAATCGAGTTTGGATCGACGCTGAGGAACCCGTGGTATCCGAAGGAGCCCACGTAGCCGACTCGCAGAACCGTGTTGCGGCTGAGCTGTTGCTCGATGGTGAAGTTCCACTCCTGGACTGTCGGCGTTTTGGCATCGGGCTGCACACCCTGCGGAGCGAACACGGTGCCCGGCGCCGGCTGGACGCCCGGAGTGATGGGAAGAATGGATGGCAGCGACACATTCGTGAACGAAACGTTGCCGTTATAGGGAGGAAGGGAGTTCAGCAAGAAGCTGAGATCGTCGATCAAGGAATAGTAAGTGCCGAAACCAGCGCGAACGGAGGTCTTCCCGTTGCTGAACGGATCCCAAGCCAGTCCGACCCGGGGGCCGAGCAGGCGTGTCGCATTGTTCCTGGTAAAGGCTGAACTGCCCACGATCGGATTCGTGAGCAAGGCCTCATTCGGGCCAGTAACGTAGTTGGCGGCGCGGCCGGCGACTTCGTTCCAGCCGGTGGTGAATTCGTAGCGAAGTCCCGCCTGCAAAGTCAGATTGGGGAGCAGCCGGATTGCGTCCTGCGCATACCAAGCCCCGAAAAAGCTCCTCCAGCCGAGTTCAGTGGGATTCGGGATCACCTGGAAGCTGCTGGTGGTGCCTTGCAGGAAGGTCTGCAGGCTGGCGAAGCTGGCTTGCCCCAACTGGCGCGATGCGCTGTCTTGGTTGTCCTGCACTCGCTGGAACCAAATGCCGATGCTGATTTGGTGGATCCCGTGGCTGATTTGCAGACCGTCGGTGGTGGTGAAAAGGTTCCGGCGATTCCAGCTACCCGCCGCGTTGTTCGGACCGGCTGAAGTAAGAGCCGCGACGCCCGTGGTGGTGACTCCGCCGCCGATTACGATCCCGCCCGGAGCAAGTCCGCTGACAAAGGAAAGATCGGCCGGAAACGACTGGGTAGAAAACGCGCCCAACTTAAAAGCGGCCCGCGAGAATCCAGCGCGGAACGTGTTCAGGAACTGCGGCGAAAAAACGTGAGTCTCTTCGACGCTGGCCACCTGGTTGCGAAGCGTTTCCGCGGAACCAAACAAGGGGTCTTGCTGCGGCGTGTTACTGATGCCATCGTCCACCGTGTAAGCGGCGGATAGGAGATCGCGCGCGCTGAGGTTGTAGTCGCTTCGCAGCGTACCGAAATCCTCCCGAACGGTCTGCTTGGGATTGTTATAGGCCAGTGCGGTTCCCGTTGGCAGCCCGCTCGCCAGCAGCTCCGCGCCGTTGGCCTGAGGCCACAAGGCCATGTAGGGCAGCATGGCCGGATTCAGATTAGCGACGGGAACATACACGCCCGACGCGTTCGGCAGAAGGCCCTGGCGCGCTTGGCCGTCCGGGACTACGCTGACGCTGCTAACCGCCAGGCTCTGGCGGAATCCTTCGTAGTTGCCGAACAAGAACCATTTGTTCTTCTTCAGCGGGCCGCCCAGCGAGCCTCCAAACTGGTTCCGGCGGAAGGGCGGAACGAAGTTCTGATCGAAGAAGTTGCGCGCATCCAGGGCACTGTTTCGCAAAAACTCGAAGACTGTACCATGCAGTTCGTTGGTGCCCGACTGCGTCACCACGCCGACTTGCGCGCCGGCCCGCTTGCCATATTCGGCGTCGTAGTTGTTGGTCAGGACGTTGAACTCGCGGATGGCGTCAATACCCAGCAACTCGCTGCTGACGCCGCCGGGCGTGATGGCAAGTTGGCTGGAACCGGTGTATTCGATGCCGTTCAACAAGAACAGATTCTCCGAGGTCCGGCGCCCATCCACGGAGAATGTGTTGCCGTCGCTGGTAGTGGTCCCGGCGCTTTTCATCGCGCTGTAGTTGATGGCGCCCGGGTTCAAAGTGATCAGATTGTCGAAGCTCCGGCCGTTCAAGGGGAGGTCCTTGATCTGCCGCTCCGAGACCAGACCGGAGACCGAAGCGGTGGTGGTGTCCACAAGGGAAACGTTTTCGGTGACCGTAACTTGCTGCGGCAATTCGCCGACTTCCAGACGGAAGTTCACCACCGCGTTCTGGCCGACTACCAAGTCGATGCCGGTTCGGATGGCTTCCTTGAAGCCGGACTTCTCGGCCGTGACTTCCTGTGCGCCCAGAGGCAACGAAAGCGCCCGGTAGTTGCCGCTTTGGTCCGCCGTGACGACCCGGGTGGCGCCGGTTTCGAGACTCGTGACCGTGATCGTGGCCGCCGGTACCGGCGCGCCGGACGGGTCCTCTACTCTTCCTGTGATCGTGCCGGTGACCTGGGCCAGCAGCACAGCCGTAAAGGCAAGAAAACCGAGACAAACCCGATTCAAGCAAGCCTCCTGTCGAAATCTCTCCGTTAGACCTGTTCGACCTCTTGAGCAGGAACGAGATGGTACTAACGATTATATGCACGCATGGAGTTGCTGCGGGGCTGATGGCTGCGATATCCGGTAGCGCGCCAATTCGGACCGCGTACTATGCGCTTCCGAACAAGGGCGATTAAAACTGGTTCCAGAGGAACTGGTTGTACACTTCGTGATGGAACTGCACTTCCGCCGGCTTGACCACCGTGCCGAGCAGGCGGGCGCAACGGTCCGCGGAGCCCTGCTTGAGATCCGCGTAACGGGCCTTGACGTCGGCGCCGAGCAGCGCGGTAGTCCATTCCGCCGTGCGGAAATTCTCCAGCGCATCGTAGATATTGTCGGGCAGGAACCGCGCGGCGCTGCGCAGATCCTGGATCTCCAGCCTCCCGCCTTCCAGGCCGGTGCGGAATACCGAGAACAGAACCATGTAAGGGTTCGCATCCGGCGCCACCGAACGCACCTCTACACGTGCGCTGCGTTCGTTGCCAATCGGGATGCGGATCATCGAACCGCGATCGGTGGCCGAGGCCTTGATTTGATTGGGCGCTTCAAAGTGCGGATCCAGCCGGCGGTAGGCGTTGACGCTGGGATTCAACAGCAGGCAGATATCGTTGCCGTGAGAGAGAATCTTGTCGACAAACTCCCACGCGCAACCGCTCATTTTTTCTTCGCCCTTCGGATCCCAGAAGATATTCTTGCCGTCTTTCATGACGGAGACATTGGTGTGCATGCCGCTGCCGTTGACACCCACCACGGGTTTCGGAAGAAAGCTGGCAGTCAGGCCCATCTTGGTGGCCACCTGGCGGCAGATCAGCTTGTAGATCTGGATCTGGTCGGCCGCGGCCACCACTTCGGCGTAGCCATAATTGATCTCGAACTGCGAGGGCGCCACTTCGGGATGGTCCTTTTCGTTCTGGAAGCCCATGGCGCGCTGCACTTCGGCGCTCTTGTCGATGAACTGCCGCAGCGTGTCGCCCGGCAGAGAATGGTAATATCCGCCCGTGCTGACGTATTCGAACTTGCCGGTTTCGACATAGCGCTTCTCGGCGTCGACGCCCTGGAAGACGAAGCCTTCGATCTCGTTGGCGGCGTTTAACGTGAGCCCATCGGTTTCGTACAATCGCTGCGCATACGCCTTCAACATGGCGCGCATGTCGGCCGGATAGGGCGAGCCGTCCTTGTCGATCACTTCGCCGAAGACCATTACCTTGCCCGCGCCGAATATATCCGCGGGCGCCCAATAGAAAGCGCCCCAGTCGATGCCCAGGCGCAGATCGCTCTCCCGCTGCGCGGTGAAGCCGCGAATGGACGAGCCGTCGAACGTCAGATTGTCCCAGCTCTTTACCAGGAACTTCTTGTCGTAATCGAGCATGTGCAGCCGGCCTTCCAGGTCGCTGAACAGCACGGTGACGGCTTTAATCCGCTTCTCGTCGGCAAGGTACTTCAGGCGCTCTTCCTGAATCTTGCCAATGGGGACGTGCTTGGTGCGCTGCTCCTTGGCGTGCAGGTTCAGTTCTTCCAGTTCGCTGTAAGAAAGATGTAGAAAGTCTTGGAGTTCGGTGCTCATGTCTGTCTCTTGAGTTGATTGGGCCAGCATCAGGGACCACTGCAGGCCAACTTGCTATTGTCGACGACAATCCCCCGCGCCGCAACAGCACAGGCGATCAATTATGTTTATAGCCTGCCCTCAAGAAAGTAATGGCGGCAACCGGGCACCCGCCCTGGACGTGATTCTGGAGGCTCGCTTAGCCGCCTGCGGATTACGTTATGATCGCTGGCAAGGGGTTTGAGAACTAGTTTGTAGGTACCACAAAATCCAAGCGTCGGAGGGAATGTCATGCGTTCACAAAAGAAAGCGCTTTTGGCCCGCCTCGGCTCGCTCTTGTTGTTGGCTGCCGCGACAGCTCATGCTCAGACCGCAAATATTACGGGTACTATCTTGGATGCCACTGGCGCATCCGTGTCCGGCGCCACGGTGACTGCCACTCACCAGGGCACCGGAAACGTCCGTACCGCGACGACGGATAATTCCGGAACCTACGCCATACCGAATCTGGCGGTCGGAAACTATGACGTCAGCGTGGAGAAACAAGGCTTCGCCACGCTGCACATCAACAACGTGGAGTTAACCGTGGCGCAGAACCTCACTTTGAACGGCACGCTCGAGGTCGGAGGCGCTAGACAGACCGTGGAGGTCGTGGGCTCTACTGTGCCGCCGATCAATCTCGAAGACGCGCAGATCAGCAACGTCATCGACTCCAAGCGGGTCGAGGACCTGCCGCTGATTACACGGGATCCATACCAACTGGTGTTGTTATCGCCCGGGAGCCAGCAAGTCGGCAGCTCGCTGGGTGGCTTTTCTGTGAACGGGCAACGGGAGCGCAACAACAACTTTCTACTGGACGGCCTGGACAACAACGACGCCTCGGTGCCGGGAATACCAGGCGGAATCAGCTCGATCAATCCCGATTCCACGCAGGAATTTCGCGTAATTACAAATAACTTCCTGCCGGAGTTTGGACGCAATACCGGCGCCATCATCGATGTCGTCACGCGTAGCGGGAGTAATCAGTTTCATGGTGACGCATACGAATTCAATCGCGTCAATGCCCTCGCGGCGCGCGACTGGTTTAACTCCAAGCCCGACCCGCAGAATCCGTTCGTACGGAATCAGTTTGGCGCATCTCTGGGAGGCCCCGTCGTTAAGGACAGGACGTTCTTTTTTGTTAACAGTGAGTGGGACCGTTTCCGCACCACCCTGACGAATCAGGCTGTGGTGCCGACAGCGGCGTTCAAGACTGGTGTCTTCAACTATGACGGCCAGCAAATCAATCTGGCTGATCCCGGATCGGCCAACAACGCGCTGGGCCTGCCGCTGAGTCCGACGATGCAGAAAGTTCTGTCCCTCTATCCAAACCCGAACGGACCGGCCGTAGACTCCATCCGGGGGATTTACTTCTTCCCCACGGGGACTCCGCAGAACAACGCCAATGTCACCTTCAAAGTCGATCAGCGCATCGGCGACAAGTACACGCTCTCGGCGCGCTATATCTACAATGGCCTGTCGGTCGGCAATTCTCTGGATGAGTTCATTCCGGGCCTAGGCGGCGTGGCCACTGGCCAGCAGAGTCACAACGGCGCGATCAATTTTATCGCCGCGCTCCGTCCGAATCTGGTGAATGAATTCCGCGGTGGCTTGAACAGAACCGATGACGGATTTACCTGTAATGGCGTCAGCACGATTAACCAAAACGGCGCACTCGATCCTTTCGGGTTCGGGACCGATTACGCGTTCGCGAATTCTGCCGGCGTATCTTTACTTTCGGGCTTCGGTTGCGGCGCTTTGGGAGATAGCAACGGCCAGGCGCGAAGGGCTGGCACATGGAACATCGCGGACAGCCTTTCCTGGATCGTCGGTCGGCACAGCATCAAAGTGGGTGGTGAATTCCGCTATATCTACGACAACGGGTTTGATGCATTCGGTTCGCGGCCAACGGTCGATTTCACCGCTTTCGGAAATTTCGGTGTTCCGATCGTGAACTGCTCCGGGGCCTGCGGCAACGACGAGACACTACAAACCCTGGCGGCAATCCTGCTCGGAGTTCCGGGCATACAGTCTCAGACTCAGTTCTACAATGCGCAAGGAACGCGCCGGGCGACGGATTTCTTGCGTTTCGTCCAGCATGAGTACGGAGCCTTCGTGCAGGATTCCTGGAAAGCGCGGAACAACCTGACACTCGAATTCGGACTTCGCTACGAGTTTTTCGGTGTCCCCTTCGAGCGCGATGGGAATTTTTCCAATCTGCTGAACCAGCAAGCCAATGACACCCCTCCCATTACCTTCCAGACTGTTGGACCTGGAACCGGGCGGCAGCTTTACCGTGACGATTCCAATGACTTTGAGCCGCGCGTTGGCCTGGCCTGGGACCCGTTCTCGGATGGCAAAACCTCGGTCCGTCTCGGCTATGGAATCTTCCATGACCGCATCTTCGGGAATCTGTTTGAAAACCTGAGAGGTAATCCGCCTTTTATTGCAGGCGTGCAGAATTATCCGAATCTGGATTTCGCCACGGGTGCCGGACCATTGGTCACAGTGGACGGGTTGCCTGCGCCGCCCACCCAACCCGGTCCGGGCCCATCGGTAGCGGACGGTTCCTACCTCAGCGCAATTACGATTCTCGATCCGAATCTGAAGACGCCCTATACCCAGGCCTGGAACGTAGGGGTCCAGCGTGAATTAGGCAATGGCATGACCATTGAGGTGGACTACGTAGGTTCCGGCACACATCGCCTGGCTCGTTCCGTCGACGGCAATCCGCCACTGCCCTGGTTAGTAGCCGCGGCACAGGCCGACGGCTCGCTGAGTACCACCACATCCGGAGGCATCTTGAGAATTTTGCCGTTAGTCGGAGGGCCGCAGGTGACCGGAAATCAGGCTTTCGTTGAGCCGATTGTGATTCGCTCGATCGGAAACGGTACCTACAACGGCTTGCAAACCACGTTTCGCAAGCGATTTGGCCAGGGTCTGGACTTCCAGGCCGCTTATACCTGGTCCCATGCCATCGACGACGCGGCAGACCCCCTGGTTGCCCCGGGCGGCAACCGCAACATCGCGCGAAATTCGTTCAATTTGAAGGAAGAACGCGGCAGCTCCGACTACGACTTGAGACATCGGCTGATCGTCAATTTCCTCTACGACATACCCCTCGGACAAGGCCACAAATATTTCCAGCACGGCTTTGCATCTCGTGTCTTGGGCGAATGGGAGCTTTCCGGGCTGTCCACTTTCCAGAGCGGACATCCCATGTCGCTGTATAGCTCTCGGGATTCCGAATATACCGGCCTGACCAATAAGCCCGACCTGGTTGGGAATCCGTCGATTCCGTCCGATGCCCCGAGGAACGAGATCGGGCCGCCCATTACCGCCTTTGCCGTACAGCCTTTCGGTAGACCAGGCAGTCTGGGGAGAAATACTTTTACCGGGCCGCGGTACTACGATACGGACGTGAATCTCTCCAAGAACATTCGCTTCACGGAACGGATCCATCTGCAATTCCGCACCGAGGTTTATAACCTGTTCAACCGAATCCAGTTCGACCAGCTCAACGCGAATGCCGACACGCTGTCGTTGCCAGGAACGTTCGGGCTTTCCTTGAACACACTCACTCAGCCGGACGGGACCACTTCCGCGCGGCAAGTTCAGTTTGCCATGAAGCTGATCTTCTAATTCCTTTGGCAGGGCGGCTCACCAGCGCGGGCCGCCTTAGTTCTTCTTGCCACCCAGTATACCCTTGAGGATTCCTTGGGCGGCTTTACCCGCGTCGCTCGAGCCGAACCCCTTCAGCCGGTTTTCAACGATGCCCTTGACGTCGGGCACGAACTTGGGGTCGGAAGAGGTGCCTTGAACCCGGAATGGCACGATGGTGTTCGATCCAACCGCGGCAAGCACGCCGCCTCCGCGGAGCTTCGCGGTCATTTGGAAATCCAGCGCGTGCGAGGCGCTCACCGTGCCGCTTCCGCTCATTTCGCCGATCTCCGGCGCAACGAGCGAGATGTTGTCAGCGCGCAGTCCCTGCGCATCGGCGTGCAGGTGCGAACTGAGAGTCTCAATGTCGGTGTTGGGACCGTTCTTCATGCCCGCCAGTTTAGTAACCAGCGCCATCTTGGCGCCCAGATTAAATCCAGCTAGTCGCGTGTTGTTGAGGCCGGCGGCACCATCCAGCACCAGGCGCTCCGTCGGGCCCGTTGCCGTCACGTCGATTTTGGCCGTGCCGCCCTGCAGCGACGATCCCTGCGGAAGCACGATGTCCAGAGGCGGCAGCATCGCTTCCAACTCCGGGATGGCCATCCCGGGCGCAAGCAGACGAAAGTTCACCACCGTGCTTTCGCCTTCGCTGTGATAAGTTCCCGTGAGCGAGGCCGCGGCCGCTCCGATGTGAATATCGCCGCGCCGCAGCCTTCCCGCCCGCTTCTGCAGATCCTGCTCCAGTTCGAATGTAAAATTCACTGGCTTCCGCGCCGCCGTTCCGCCTTTGGCGAGTACCAACTGCTCCGCCTTCACGGTCCCCTGGACCGTCGCCGTGTGCCCCGTGGAATTCACCTTTCCGTCGATGGAAACCAGCCCGGCGAAGCCCGCGGGAGCCAGGAATCCGGAGTGCGCCAGGTCGAGATGCGTCACCTGCAGGTTGGCGCTAAATGGAGTCGCCGCGGTGTTCGCTGGATTGAGCGGACCCGCGTTGCCGTCCAACTTGAGTTGCGCGCCTCCCGTGCCCGAGGCCGTTAGCGAAAACGGAAACTGCGAAGTGGAGGAAAAATCGCGAATCTCCAGGTTGACGTTATTCAAGACTTCGGGCGGAGCCTTCCCCGCGGTCTGGCTCAACACCAGCCTTCCATCAGCGATCTTTACCAGCTTGACGGAAAGATTCAGATTCGACGTTCCAGCCTCGCCTTGCGCCGGTTCCTGCTGCCCGGAGGACTTGGCTCCCAGACTGGAGAAATTCCACGTGCCTGCTGGGTCCTGGAGCAGCGAGACTCCCGGCTTGTCAATTGTGACTCCAGTCACGTCCAGCTTACGCGAGAAAATGAGCGCGCCGAGGTCTACGCCCACGGCCAGCGATTGTGCCGTCAGGAAAGGCGCACGCCCGAATTTCGGATCTTCGGAAATCGAAATATCCGACGCCGCAACTCCGCCGGAGAGCAAAGATAATTTCAGATTCCCCAGTTTCACGTCGCGTCCCAATCGCTGGCTCAATTCCGCCTCCAGCCTCGGCCGGAATTGATTGGCATCGATGAGAAACGGCAGTGCAATCACCGCCAGCAGCAGCACCACTACAACGATTGCGATCCAGCTTAGAATCCGCTTCATGAGGGTCCTTCGGGGGCCGGCAGGCCGACACGGTACGTCTTCGCCTCTCATCATAGTCCAGCGCGGCGCCCGGCGATAGCGGCCCCATGCCGGCGGCAATCCGGCTATGCTTTGAAGGGAGCTAGCGACGCCGTTAAGGCGTTGGGGATTGAGATGAAGCGTTACCATCGTCTGCTGGCTTGCGCCTTGGTGCTTTTGCTAGCGGCCTGCGTCATAGCGGCGTATGTAACGCGGCAGACCGGCGCAAATCCGGCCCCGAAATCGGCAGCGGTGCTCTCCGCGCAAGTCGACCAGCGCCTGATTCAAACTGCCGACCGCGTGAGCGCGCTGGCCGACATGTCCGACGAGCAGGCGCTGGGGCGCGACGCCGTGCAGTTGGCCGATCACGAAGTGGATCAGGCATTCGCCTCCGCGCTCCGTGACGCCGGGCAGCCCAGCGCGCCACGGTCCGGCCCGTTAAAAGCCTTGGCTGATCGCGTTTCCAAGTGGAGTGCCGAGGTTGCCGCCGATAAGGATCGAGTCAGCCGGCTCAGCAAGACTACGCCCGCGAACGGAAGCTCCGCGGCGAATCAACTCGAGCTGGCGAAAGCTCAATTGGCGTTGGCGCAAGACGAGCTGGCCGATGCGCAGCAGGACCTGGCGCGGCAGGGCGGCGATCAGGAGGCCGACCTGCAGCGCGCTTTCGAGCAATACGAAGCCGCCCAGGCAGCGGCGGCGACGCAGAAAACGCCGGCGCCTCCGCCTACCAACACATTGAGCGACCAGGTGCGCGCATGGCTCTCACTGCGCGACCGCAAGCAGCAAGTGGATCTGGCTGGAGCAGCGGCCAAAGCCCATGCCGCAACTTTGCGAAAAGCGCACGACGCGCTGGAGGCCCTCGCCGCACACAAACCGCCGGCAGCGTCCGCCACCGATACCGCCGCGACACCCGCTTCCGGCGATTCCGCGGACTCGGATCAGGAAGACGTCGCCGCTTTGATTGCAAGCCTCGAGCATTTATCGGATCAAAAGAAATCCATGGCCGATCTGGACGAGCGGATCGAGGACTCCCAGCACCTTGCCGAAGTCTACGCTCGTTGGGACTCGCTCCTCGGCACGCGGCAGCGCGGCGTACTCCATCTGTTACTCAATTCACTGGCCATGGTCCTTGCAATCGTGCTGGCCGTGGTTCTGGCCGACGGCCTGATCCGGAAACTCCTCCGTCACGCCCAGCCCCGCCGTGTGCATCACCTGCGCCTGATAAGCACGGTTGCTGTTCAGCTAATTGGCGCAGCGCTGATTGTTCTGATCATCTTCGGGCCTCCCAACCAGCTTTCCACCATCATCGGTCTCGCGACGGCCGGCCTAACAGTCGCACTGCGCGATTTCATTGTCGCCTTCTTCGGCTGGTTCGCTCTGATGGGACGCAACGGCATCCGCGTGGGCGACTGGGTGGAGATCCGGGGCGTCAGCGGCGAAGTAGTCGAGATCGGAATCCTCAAGACCATCGTATTGGAAATGGGCAATTGGGGCAGCACGGGAAGCCCCACCGGCCGCCGCGTCGCCTTCGTCAACAGCTTCGCCATCGAGGACCATTACTTCAACTTCTCGACAGCCGGGCAATGGCTCTGGGATGAATTACAAATCTCGCTGCCCTCCAACGCCGATCCTTACCAGCTTTCACAGCGGATTCGCGAGTTGGTGGAGCGCGTCACCGAACCCGACGCCCGCGAAGCCGAAGAAGACTGGAAGCGCGCTACCCGCGACAAAGCCGCGCAGCCGTTCTCCGCCAAGCCGATGGTGGATCTCCGGCCATCGGCCGGCGGACTGGATGTGGTAGTCCGCTACATCACGCACGCGCCCAAGCGCTACGAAGTGAAGTCGCGCTTGCTGCAGGAAGTCGTGGGCCTGGTGCACAAAACGGTAGCCGAGCCGGTACGCGAAGCTTCCACATCGGTCTGAGCGGGCGCGTTTTGCTAGCGCTGGGATTCATGCCAAACTATGGGGAACGCCATGTCGCCCACTGCCCCATCCTCGGATCTCGATCGCAAACTGGCATACCTGGTTTTCCGCCTGACGCTGGGAATCAACATTCTGGTTCACGGGGCCGGGCGCATCATTGGCCCCGGCGCGGAAGGCTTCGCCGCGCAAACTGCCGTCGAATTCGCGAAGACGCCTTTACCGGCCGGCATGGTCCATCTCTTCCTGGTGTTTGTGCCGTTCGCCGAGGCCATTCTGGGCGCGTTGACTACACTCGGCCTGTTGACGCGCTGGTCGCTGACACTGGGCGGCTTGTTGATGACCGTTCTGGTCTTCGGCACGGCGATGCGCAGCGATTGGACCACGGTGGGCGTCCAGATGATCTACGCCATCACCTACTATCTGTTGCTGGTAAACCGCTCCGACAACCGCTACTCGATGGACGCCTGGCTCGGCAAGAATTAAAGGCTCATTCGTAGCGCAGCGCGTTCATCGCGTCCACGCGGCTGGCGCGCAGCGCGGGCAGATATCCGGCGGCGCAGGCTACAATCGCAAGTCCAGCGGCCGCCAGCGCGAGCGTCAACGGGTCGTACCCGGCCACTCCATACAGCTGAGTCTGCACCAGCCGCGCCAGTGCGAACGCGACACCCAACCCGCACACGACGCCGATCAGCACCAGCACGAGAACCTCGCGCATCACCATCCAGATCACGTGCCCTTCGACCGCACCCAGAGCCATGCGAATCCCGATCTCCCGCGTGCGCCGCGCCACGGTGTAGGCCATGACGCCGTAAAGACCGATGATCGCCAGCAAAGTCGCCAGGGCGCCAAATACTGCCGACAGCGTTGCGATCAGCCGTTCGATGACGAGCGAGTTCGATACCTGCTGGTCCACGGTTCGGAATCCATAAAGCGGCAGGTTGCTGTCCAGGTCACGCACCTTCGATCGAGCCGCCGCCGCAACCTGCGCGGGGTCGACACTGGTGCGAAAATAGACCGTCATTCCGGCTACGAAGTCGTTTGCCAGATAGGGAATGAACATCTGGATCGGAATCTCATCGCGGAGACTGGTGTACTTGATGTCTTTCACTACGCCAACGATCTCCATGTCGGTTTTGGTGTTGGGATCGATGCCGAAACCCACGTGCCTCCCAATGGCGTTACCCGCCGAGCCAAAAAACTTCTTGGCGAACTTCTCGTTCACCACCACCACGCGCGGCGACAGATCCGTGGGCTTCGGACCATGCTGAACCGTGCCGGTGTCCTGCAGATTGAAGGCGCGGCCCGCCAGCACGGGAACGCCCAAGGCCTCAAAGTACCCCGGTGAGATGGAGTTCATGTAGGCGTCCGGCGTCTCGCCGCTTCTGGGGTGATAGCCTTCAATCGTCAGCCAGTTGTCCCACTCGTTGAACTCCAGGATTCTCACGGAGGCGAGCCCCACAGCGTGCACGCCTGGAATGGATGCCAAGGTATCTGTTAACTGGCGGTAGAAAATCTTGGTGCGCGCCGACGTATAACCGTCCAGCGAAGGATCCACCTGAAAGGAAACCAGGTGATCCGCCGGAAACCCCGGGCCCATGTCGCGCAGATTCCTGAGGCTGCGAATGAACAAGCCGGCGCCCACCAGCAGAACCAGTGATAGCGTCACTTGCAACATCACGAGCGTCTTACGAAACCGCACGTGCATTCCGCCGCCCACCACGCCGCCGGAGGTGTCCTTCAGAGTTGGCGCGACGTCGGGCTGCGTGCAGCGGAGCGCCGGAGCCAGACCGAAGAGCACTGCGGTGGCGACCGACACCGCCATCGTAAACAGGAGAACGCGGAGGTCCGGAGAAGCGGAGAGCTTCATCGACACCATCTGGTCCTGCGGCAGGAAAGCCAGCAGCAACCGGTCCGTCCAGATGGCCAGGACCATGCCGAGCACGCCGCCCGTGCAGGCCAGCAACAGGCTCTCCACCAGCAGTTGCCGCATGATGCGCAACCGTCCCGCGCCGATGGCCAGCCGGATGGCGATTTCCTTTTGACGGGCGGTTGCCCGCGCGATCAAAAGACTAGCTACGTTCGCGCACGCAATCAGAAGTACGCCCGCCGTGAGCGCCATCAGCACCCAGAGCGGCGCAGCCAACTTCTCCTGCACGTACTGCCGGCCCTGCGAGCCCGGCAGCACCTGGATGACGTTTTGTAAGAACCGTGTGCGGATCTCAGCCGACGCGTCCTTGAACGCCGCTTCCTTCACTTCCATCTCCAACATGCCGTGAAAGAACGGCTGCAGCGACGCCTGGGCCTGCTCGCGGCTGACGCCGGGCTTCAGCCGTCCGAACACGTTGACCCAGCGCGTCCTCCGGTTGTTGAAGTCGAGCTGTTCGTCCATCAGCGGCATCAGCTGCGGCCGCATCATCACCGGAACAAAAATCTGCGGGACGTAGCCCAGTTCCACGCCGTCAAACCCCTGCTGCGCCACGCCGACCACCGTGAAATTGTGCCCGTTTACCACGATCGTTTTACCCAGAACGTGCGGATCGGACGCAAATCGTGTCTGCCAGAACGCGTAGCTCAACACTGCGACGGGATGGCCGCCGGGAACGCGATTATCGTCCGGCGTGAACGTCCGCCCGAGGGCTGCGCCCACTCTCAGCACGGGGAAATAAGTCCCCGATACCAGTTCCGCGTTGGTCCGCTCAGTCTGGCCATTGAAGCCCAGGCTGATGTCCGTGCCGAACCGGCAGAACATCCCCGTGAATACCGAATTGTGCTCGCTGAAATCGCGGTACATCGGATACGACAGCGCGTTGTAACCCCAGTTACTCCCGTAATGAAAGCCGCGCATGTTGAGCAGCACCAACTCGCGCGGATTCTTCACCGGCAGCAGCCGCAGCAGCACTTGGTCGAGCAGCGTGAAAACGGCCGTATTAGCGCCGATTCCCAACGCCAGTGACAGCACCGCGACACCCGTGAAAAGAGGCGATTTCCGGAAGGACCGCAGCGCGAATCGAACGTCGTTGACGATGGATCCCATCTTCATCCTTAGACTACGCGGCCCGTCTGCCGTTAGTTCCGGCGGCGTGAAATGTTGCTATCCTTAGCCATGGTTCGCCGCTGCTCGCTGCTTGTCCTGTTCGCTGCCGCACTCTGGGCCGCGCCCGCTACGCCTGCCCGCGTAGCGCAAAACGATCCCCGTTTGAGCAAGGCTTTTCGCCGGCCCGAAAACAACGGTTGGATCTTCGTGCACCTGGAAGGCACACCGTCGGAGATCGGCTTCCAGCATGGCTACCTGCTGGCGCCGGAAATCCAAGACGCGCAGCGCGTGGTCGCGCTCGGCCTGACGCACGATTCCCACAAGAATTATGCCTTCTTCCGCAACGCCGCCGAAAAAGTGCTGTGGCCGCACATCGAGCAGCAGTATCGCGACGAGCTGAAAGGCATCGCCGAAGGACTAAAAGCGCGCGGGGCTTCGCTGGATCTCTGGGATGTCGTGGCGCTCAACGCCTGGCTGGAGCTTTCCCCGTATTACACCGGCTGGTACGACAAGCAGCACCAGCTCGCTTACTGGAAGCGTCCGGTGCCGGAACATTGCAGCGCGTTCGTCGCCACCGGCAGCTACACCAAGGACGGCAAGATCGTCATCGCTCACAACAACTGGACCGAATATAAGGAAGGCTCGCGCTGGAACATCATTTTCGATATCCAGCCGTCGGAAGGCTATCGCATCCTCATGGATGGCATGCCCGGCCTGATCCACAGCGGCGACGATTTCGGCATCAATAGCGCCGGCATCGCGATCACCGAGACCACCATCGGCTACTTCGCGGGCTTCGATCCGAACGGCATCCCCGAGTTTGTGCGCGCCCGCAAGGCCATGCAGTACTCGGCCTCCATCGACGACTTCGCGCGCATCATGGAGGACGGCAATAACGGCGGCTACGCGAATGCCTGGCTGATCGCCGACACGCGGAATAACGAAGCCGGTGATCTGGAATTGGGCCTGAAGCACGTCACGCTGAAGCGCACTAAAGACGGCTATTTCGTCGGCTCCAACTTCCCGGAAAACCCGGAACTGATTCGCGACGAAGCCGTTGATTATCCCGCCCACGACATGGGCATCAGCTCCAACGCCCGCCACGTCCGTTGGGAAGAATTGATGCGCGAAAACAAAGGCGCCATCGACGTCGCGGCGGCGCAGCGGTTTTTAGCCGATCATTATGACACCTTCGACAACAAAATCGAACCCGACGAACGGACCTTGTGCGGCCACATTGACCTTTCGCCGCGTGGCTCCAAGCCCTGGCAGCCCGCGTACGGCCCGGCCGGCACGGTGCAAAACAAAGCCGCCGACGCGGCCATGATCGCCCACATGTCGTTCACCGCCGCCATGGGTCACGCCGACGGAATCGACTTCCACGCTGGCGAAGAAATCAAAGACCATCCCGAGTTTTCCTGGGAAAAGACCGTGCTCCGCGACCTCGATTCGCATCCCTGGACCATGTTCCAGATCGCGCAATAATTCGGCAAACTGCTCGTGGCGCTCCGTCGCGGCTGACGATATGACGAAGTTGGCTTCGTTGGTCGCTTCGGTTCTGCTCGGCGCGCCAGCAATCAACCGCACGCGCTCGTGAAGCAGTACGCGCATCGCTGCAATGAGCCGATCGTGCCTGTCAAACCTCGGCTCGATCCGGCGGCGCCGTGTCGGGCCCAACGCTGCGGACGCGATCGTTCTCCACCACTACCGCCACGCCGGTCCATACCTTAGCCCTTGCCGTCGATCAGCTTTCCCAGGCGGATATATTGCGTGGCTGCCGTTGCATTGGTCGCGAGCGCGAGCAACGCAATCCCGCACAGTGTCCTGAGCATGGTTCTGAGTATACTCAGCGGAAGGCCGACTGTAAGATGTGCCGGTGGGTTTGCCGCGAATTAGCCGGCTTGTTCGTCAGCGATCCCCAGGGCGTGCAAGAATGTCTTGTCGAACTTGGTGAAGCCCGCAGGTTGGTAGGCGCCTCGGCGCGCCTTCGTTGGGGCAGCCACTCCGACGGGATCGTCCAGAAGGCTGACATCAATGGAGACCGGAGTTTTCACACCGGCTTCGACCAAGGCAGCGATGGCCTCCCCGACGGCTTCCGAATTGGAGATCGCGTCATTGATGGCACGTCGAAGGTTGTCCAGTACGTTCCGTTGATGTTCACTCAGGGTCTTCATCGGTCCTCCAAGCTGACGACGTACCTATTGCACTTCAGGTTCCAGACCGCAGCAATCCAGCGATGGCCTCCCGATTTTCCCCTAAGTATTTGATTTTTGGCGCGTTCCAGCCCTTCGAGAGGATTTGCTGCCACGGCTCGCGTGTGGGCGTTTGAAACCAAATTGTTCTGTTTGTAGACACGGAGAGATGCAAAAGGCGACTGAACGCTCTGTTGGTAGGCGCCTCTGGACTCAAGGATACGGATACCTCGGTCTTGTACTCGAGGAGTCTGAAAATGACAATCCGGCGAGTAAACGCCGGATTCAGAAACGACGGCTTGGTCGATGTTAGTCTCCGCTCCCGCCCGCTCGTCCGGCCTTTGGCGGCAAAGGTTGTGGATTCAGCTCCACCTTGGAGGCCCCGCTCAGCAGGATCTGCTTGAGGCCTACCAGCGTCTTGGCTTGCTCATGCATCGAATCGACCACTCCGCGGAGGAGCGCGACCTCGGCTATGGTGGTAAAGCCGGGCTTGTGAATGATGGTGAGGAACTCGTCAAAGCTTTTCCTGTCGGCGACGCCTGCCAGGCTGTCACACAGGCCTTTGATGCTCGTTTCAAGATGCGTCAAATCGTGTTGCTGCATAATCTTCTACCTTCCTTCCTACATGGTGGTGCTCCGTCAATGGTAATTGCGACGATTTGCCACAGGAGCCGCCAAATCCTACCGGGGTCAAGAAAAGCCAGCAGCCAGCGCGACCTACCGAAACTGGAGCCTCGGCCCCAACGTGTTAAGCTACATTTCCTCGGGGATCCATTATGCATCGTGGAATCAATGTGGTGATACGTCGCACTTCTTTGGCAGTTTCGGACGCGATCCGGCCCGCCATCAACAGGACCATTACACTCAAGCTGTTGCTCGCTCTGACGGTTCTCACATCCAACGCGGCAGCCCAGTGGCTGGGCTACCACGCACCCGGAACGCCCCGTTTGCGCGACGGTAGCCCGAACCTCGCCGCGCCGGCGCCGCGCACTTCCGACGGCAAGCCCGACCTGTCCGGCGTCTGGCACGTTGAGCCCACCTCTCTTGCCGAAATGAAACAACTGTTTGGCGCCGATGTCGCCACACTCGACGTCCCCGGCATGGAGGCCGATACCATTTCGAAGTACGCCGTCAATATTCTGCTCGACTTCAAGTCTGACGATGTCCCAATGCGTCCCGAGACCGCTGCGCTGCTCCGAAGCCGCAGAGGTTATCTGGGCGGCTGCACACCGATCGGAATCCCACTAACCTACCTGGTTTCCGAACCTGATGAAATCGTTCAAGCTCCCCGTCAAATCGTGATGATGTTCGAGTCCGATGGCAGCCATCGCCAGATCCACACCGATGGCCGCCCGCTTCCCACAGACCCGGAGCCCACTTGGCTAGGCTATTCCGTCGGAAAATGGGAGGGCGACACATTGGTCGTCGAGACGACCGGATTCAATGACCGGACTGCGCTGGATTTGATGGGACATCCGCATGGTGAAGATTTACGAGTGGTCGAGCGCTACCACCGCCGTGACTTCGGGCACATGGACGTCGAGGTCACTCTTGACGATCCCAAGATGTACACCAGGCCCTTCAGCATCAAGTTCACTCAACGACTTCTCGCGGACTCGGACGTTCTCGAAAATATTTGCAGTGAAAATGAGAAGGACCTTTCCCACATAGGCCGGAACTAAGCCCCGCACTGACGCGCAGCTTGCTCAGAAGGTACTTGTAGATTCGGTGCCGGGCGAACACCCGCAAACTCTTGAGAGCAGAATAAGTTGGTAGGCGCGGCTGGACTCGAACCAGCGACCCTCAGCTTAGAAGGCTGATGCTCTATCCACCTGAGCTACGCGCCCGCGGTTAACTCGAAAGCTGGCATTACGAGTTTACCGCGGCGGCCGCGCGGCGCAAAAACTTCTGGACACGTCCTGCCACAACGTGGTATACGCTTGATAATCCTTTGATCGGATTGCTGTTCTCTCTCAGTTCGCTGGTGAGCTGCTTGGTCCCGGCCGGCACCCAGCTTCACGTGCGGCTGACTTCCGACGTTGGCTCTTACGCCAGCAAACCTGGCTCGCCCATCCGCGCGGTTTTGATCGCTCCAGTCCTGGTCAACGGCGTAACGCTGGTGCCGGCGGGCGCAACACTGTCGGGCCAAGTAAAAGCGGTCACGCGCGTCGGCCTGGGGATCCGCCATGAAACCGCCAGCCTGGATCTGAACTTCGACCGGCTGACTCCCCCCGACAGCCCCAGCCTGCCGCTCGCGTCGCGCGTAGCGGATGTTGATAACGGACGCGAACGCGTCAGTCCCGACGGCCGTATTCACGGGATCCGCGCGACCAACAGCCTGTGCTACAGAGTCAGCGGGTATCTGAGAATGCTGTTCCCGTGGGAACTCCACGCCGAAATTGCCGAGTGGGCGATCAAGTCGCTGATCGCAGAACTGCCAGAGCCGGAAATCTATTACCCCGCCGGTGTCGAGCTCACGTTGACGCTCAAAAAGCCTCTGCTCGTGAATATACCCGACCCTGCGCCCGAATCCACTGAGCGGCTGTTTAGTGCCGAACGGGCTGAATTGAATGGCGCCATGAGCAAACTGCCGGATCAAACCGTGGATCCCAGCTCGGGCCGGCCGTCCGATCTGACCAACGTCCTGCTGCTGGGCTCTCGTGACGATATTGTCACTGCGTTCACTGCGGCCGGCTGGGCACCGGCCACTTCCGTCTCACTTCGCCAGAGGATCAAACTGATCCGGGCCGCCGCGGAACTGCACGGCGATCGCGCAGGTCCCATGTCGGCGCTCTCGCTCGATGGCGTGGAGCCGGCCATGTCGTGGGAGAAGGGCTTCAACGACGTCGCCAAACGCCACCACGTCCGCATCTGGAGAGCCGGCGCGTGGCGCGGCCGCGATCTCTGGGTTGGAGCGGCCACGCGGGATATCGACTTCGCCTATTTGCGCCCCGGCCAAGCCCTCACACACAAAATCGACGAAAATATCGATCAGGAACGCGACAAGGTCGCCTACGACCTGGCCTTCACCACCTGCTCGGATCTGCTGGATTGGACCGAGCGGCCTGACCTTCCGCGTGTTTCCCGGAACGGCACTGGCGATCCCATGATCACCGATGGCCGCGTGGCCATCATCGGCCTCACCGATTGTCCTTCGCCGCGCCTCGCCACCGAGACCGTGGACTCCGAGCCGCTTCCTCGACACGGACGCCGCGTGCAACGCTTCGTCCGGCGCGAGATCCTAAGCGCGCGCAACGACGCTTTGCGAACCAATCTGTATTGGCGCGCCTTCGAGGGCGGCCGCATCGCATTCAGCTACGCTCACCGGCGCTGGGAGCAGAATCTGGCACGCCAAGCGGCCCTGCGCCAGCTGGCGGTGGCGCCGCCAGTTCCACCGCTTGAAACAGCCCTGCCGCCATCCAGTCGCGAAACCAGTCGAATAGCTGCTCTTCCTTAACCGCCGGACGCCGCTTGCGGACAAGCGCGCTCTCGATCGCCTCGCCCAAAGCTTCGCCGTCTGCAAGCGCAAGCAGCAGCTCGAAAGCCGGCTGCGTCAGATCCATGCGCCGGCATTGATAGTTGCGGCGGTAGGCGACGACCCAGGTGCGCTTCCGGCCGAGCCGCGGAAACTCATTTTCACCGTCCACGCCGCCTAAATACGCGCTCACCGGATAATCGAATGCAAGCAGCCGGAAGGCTTCGATCGGTTTCAGCCGCGCCGTCTCCCACGCCTCCTGCGGCACCGCGCGCACGGCAGCTTCGGTTAGCGGTTTGGTTTCGGCTGCGTCAAAAACCATCGTCAGCGCATACTCCAGCCGCGCCAGATCCTGAGAGAATTCCTTCTTTGGACAATCGTCCAGCGTCCCGATGAACCCTGGAAGATCATCACCCAGCCGGTTCAGCGTGTAGGTGCGCGAAGGATGCACATCCACGTAGCGCGCCACCAGCCTCAGGAACTCGTCATCACCGAGGAAGTGCTTGAGCCCCGGATAGTCGATGGCCAGCGCCTCTTCCATGCGCAGCAGGTACATGTCGCGGTAGATATCCAGCCGCTCGGCGGAGGTCAGTGTCTGCGACGGCAGCACCAGTTGACGGGCCTCGGCGGCAGGAATCGTCTGCTGGGCGGCTTCCGACGTGATCGCTTCTTCGTGCGTGCCCTGCTTCAGGATGCAGGCCTGCATCCAGCGCTGGATGCGTTCGAGTCCAGGATCAGTCGCCATAGGCGGGAACGCCCTCAACCGCCGGCCGCGCGTCTTCCTGCTCGCGGAACCGGCGCGCTTTGAGTGCCTCGCCATGAACCACGTCGAAGCTGGGGATGTTCGCGTCCCACTCCAGCAGTGTCGCGACGCCGCCCAGCCGCCGGTGCGCATGCCGGTAGAGCTGCCACACTGTGTCGATCACGTAGTCGCTGTGCGTGTCCAGAATGTGCGTGCCTTTGTGAGTGTGCCCGGCCAGGTGCATCTGCACCACGCGATCGCGCGGAATGCGGTCAATGTACTGCTTCGGATCGAAGCCGTGATTGAATGAGCTGACGTAGACGTTGTTGACGTCTAGCAAAATCCCGCAATCGGCTTCCGCGGCGACCGTCGCCAGAAATTCGCTCTCCGGCCACGTGGACGCGCTGAACTCCAGATACGTCGACGCGTTTTCGAGCGCGATCGGCCGCTCCAGGAATTCCTGGATCGTCTTGACGCGCCCGATGGTGTGCCGCAGCACTTCGTCGGTGTAGGGCATCGGCAGAAGATCGTGCGTATTCAGCCCCACCACGCCGGTCCAGCACAAGTGATCGGAAATCCAATGCGCCTTGATCCGCCGGCCGAGCGCCTTGAGCTTCTTCAGATACTCGAAATTGATCGGATCCGTGCTGCCCACCGACAGCGACACGCCGTGCAGCACCACCGGGTACCGTTCGGCCACCTGATCCAGCACGTACAGCGGCCGCCCGCCGGTATCCATGTAATTTTCTGAGAGGACCTCGAACCAGTCGATGGCCGGATGATGATTCAGGATGTGCTCGAAATGCACGGAGCGCAGCCCGATGCCGAATCCCAGGTCCGGATAACCCCAACGATTTGCCATGGAGCCGCTTCCTTCATCAGTATACGGCCCGCAAAAGGAATTGTGTCATCCTGGAACTGACAGACTCGATGAGTATCTTCGTCCGTTGGCGCTTCTTGCTGGCTTCCGCGGCCGTCGCTTCCCTCGTGATTTGCACTGCGTTCGGCCAGCGGCCGTTCCGCGAATATCCGGGATATGAGTATTACAATTTCCCCAAGCCAGCGGACTGGCAAGTGCCCGGTGAATGGACCTTTGCCCGCCTGATGTACCCTTCGCAGCACCTCTTTTATCCCGGTGAATATCCGCGGCCCTATTACGCCGACTGGTGGGACGGACGGACGGACTGGACCATCGACTATCCCCGCTCGGACCGTCATCTCTCCGCAGCCGTCCGGCGCCTGACCCGCATTCAAGCGCGCGCGGTCGAAGAGCCCGTCAATCTGGATGACGGCGATGAGGTCTACAACTGGCCGTGGCTGTACGGCGTCGAAGTGGGGCATTGGAACCTTACAGACGCTCAGGCCGCGAAACTGCGCGATTTTTTGCTGCGCGGCGGCTTCTTCATGTGCGACGATTTCCACGGCTCCATGGAGTGGGACATTTTCGTCTCCGGAATGAAGCGAGTCTTCCCCGACCGCCCCATCGTCGACATCGATAACCGCGATCCTATCTTTCACACCATTTTCGATTTGGACGACCGCTACCAGGTGCCCGGCGAACAGTTCATCTACACGCACCGGATCTATGAGAAAGACGGCTACGTCCCCCATTGGCGCGGCATCTACGACGATAAAGGCCGCATCATGGTGGCCATCTGCCACGACATGGATCTGGGCGATTCCTGGGAGCACGCCGACAATCCGAAATACCCGGAGAACTACTCCGCGCTCGGCATCCGCATCGGCGTGAACTACATCACCTACGCCTTGACGCATTGATGCACGCCGCGCCCAAGCTAACGTAGAATAGTCGCGGGAGGCTCTGTAGCTGATACTCGAGTGAGCCCTGATTCGCACGCAGCTTGGGTTCCCCGGGTCAATCCCTGGCTCATCGCCGGAACGGTGATGCTGGCGACGTTCATGGAGGTGCTGGATACCAGCATCGCCAACGTGGCCCTGCCGCATATCGCCGGCAGCCTCTCGGCCACGGTGGATGAAAGCACCTGGGTGCTGACGTCCTACCTGATCTCCAACGCCATCATCTTGCCGCTAACCGGCTGGCTGTCGATGCTATTCGGGCGCAAGCGGCTGTACATCGGTTGCGTCATCCTGTTCACGCTGAGTTCGCTCGCGTGCGGCTTCGCGCCCAATCTCTTCCTGCTGATCCTGTTCCGCGTGATCCAGGGCGCCGGCGGCGGCGGTCTACAGCCCATTTCACAGGCCATTTTGGTCGAAAGCTTCAAGAAGAAACAGCAAGGCATGGCCATGGCCATGTACGGCATGGGCGTCGTGGTGGCGCCCATCATCGGCCCGACGCTGGGAGGCTGGATCACGGACAACTTCACGTGGCGCTGGATCTTCTTCATCAATGTCCCGGTCGGCATCCTGAGTATATTGATGACGACCGCGCTGGTGGAGGACCCGCCTTACCTTGTTCGCAAGACCTTGAAGCAGGGCCTGAAGATCGACTTCATCGGTCTGGGACTCATCAGCGTAGGACTCGGCTTCACGCAGGTGATGCTCGACAAGGGCGAGCGCGACGACTGGTTCGCTTCGCACTTCATCGTCTGGTGCGCTGTGCTGGGCGCCGCGGGACTGATTTGCGCGATCATCTGGGAGCTGCGCCAGAAGGAGCCTCTGGTGGACCTGCGTCTGTTCAAGCAGCGCAACTACAGCATGGCGACATTCATGATGTTCGCCCTCGGAGTCGTCATGTACGGCACCACGGTTCTGTTGCCGATTCAGCTCCAAAGCCTGATGGGCTACACGGCCGAATGGGCCGGCCTGGTGCTTTCACCCGGCGGCATCATGACGCTGCTCGTCATGCCGTTCGTGGGCCGACTGCTCGGCATCTTCCAGCCCCGCTGGCTGGTGGTGGTGGGACTCGTTATTCTGAGCGTGGGAATGTACCAGCTTTCCTCGCTGAATCTTCAAACCAGCTTCTGGACGTTCGTTCTGACCTGGTCCATTTCCCGCACGGGGATGCCGTTCCTGTTCGTTCCGATCAACGTCATGGCGTTCGCCTACGTCCCGCGCGAGAAGACCAACAACGCCACCGGTCTGATCAACCTGACCCGCAACCTGGGCGGCAGCGTGGGCATATCGATGGTGACCGCCGTTCAGACTCGCTTCGCGCAGGTGAGCCAAAACAATCTGGCCGGAAATTTGAATCCGCTAAACCCCGCCTACAACAGCCGCCTGGAACATCTGCAGGGAGCGCTGCAAGCGGCCGGCTCCAATTCCGTCCAAGCGGCGGCACAGGCCCACGCGATCCTTTACGGCGATGTCGTGCGCCATTCCGCGATGCTGGCGTACATCGACGTGTTCCGGATCCTGTCTTGGGCGTGCGTGGCAATGATTCCGCTGATGTTCATGATGAAACCAGCGAAAAGCCGCGGGGGAGCATCGGCGGCGGCCGCGCACTAAGGCGGGTTGAAAAAAGGGAGGCGCGCCCGGCATTAAGCCGGACGCGCCACAATCGATTACCGCAGGCTACGGACGCAAATTACAGGCTGGCTTTCCAACCCGAGTACAGCATAGCGGCGAATAGCGCCAACCCGAACACCAGAACCACGACCGTCAACTTTTCACCAAAGTTGTCGATCCGATCGAGGCGGTTTGTTACCTCGATTTGATGGGGAATCGCTTTTTCTTCTCCGGCGGCGAGGTGTACGTAGTCATCCTCCTGATACCACGAGGTGATCTTCCTGTACAGCGCCAGACCGAGCACGCCCAACGTCATAACCGCCCAAACAATCCAGAGAGCAAGCATGAGATTAATCCTCCTTGCGCAGCATCGTTCTTCTTGTGGATACCAGGCCGCCGGCTAAGCAGCGGCCCAAAACAAATCATTTACTTCTTGCCGCAGTCCGCCAACGAATGGTCGTGTTCGGCATAGCACTTGCCGACTTCGTTCAAATCCTTCTTGCCCGCCTGCGTATGGCAATACGTGCAGCCCTTGCCTTCCTTCTTGGTGTATTCCGCCTTGCCGAACGAGACTGACGTAGACACTGCCAGTCCGCCTGAAATGATTGCTGCGAATAACGCGATGTTGAAGAGTAGCTTCGCCATTTAGAATCTCCGGCTGGAAGCATTGCAATCGGCCCGCCGTTTACAAAATCCCGCGAAGTCTAAGAAATCTGGGCACATGCTCTGGGCCAAGGGGTGTGACTGCGGGCGCCCCCCGGACGGTGATTGCAGTCAGTGGGTGAAAATGCTCAACTTTGCGTGAAGTGAACCGCTATCGGCGGCGCGTCTCTGCCGCCTGAAGGGTATAGCTGCCTAAAACCTTCATGTAGTTGGCGCGCGAGAACATCTCCGGTTGTGCGGCAGCCGCTGCGTTCAGTGCGCCGCGCATCTGGCGGATGGATTCGTACTCGTGCTCGCCCATCCATTCCACCAGGCGTCCGGCGAGTTCGGCTATGTAGCTGACCCCGTTGCGGAGCAGCGCCGAAGTTAACATGACAACCTTAGCCCCGGCCATGACGCCTTTAACGACGTCTTCGGCGGTATGGACGCCGCCCGTAATCGCCAGCTCAGGCCGGATCCGCGGCGACAGCAGCGCCACCCAGTGGAGGCGCAGGCGCAGCTCGTCCGAGTCGCTAAGTTTAAGGTTCGGGGTAACTTCAAGCGCTTCCAAATCGAAGTCAGGTTGATAGAAGCGGTTGAACAGAACCAAGGCGTCGGCTCCGGCCTGATCCAACCGGTGGGCCATGTTGGCCATGGAGGTAAAGTACGGCGCCAGCTTGACGGCCACCGGAATCCGGACCTGAGCTTTGACGTCGCGCACCAGGCTGCAATAACGCTCCTCGATTGCAGGCGCGTCCACATCCAGGCTGGTCGCCAGGAAATATACGTTCAGTTCGAGTGCGTCGGCGCCCGCCTGCTCGATCTGGCGCGCATAACGGATCCAAGCGCCGGGGGTAACGCCGTTGAGGCTGGCGATCACCGGGATTTGCAAGCTTTTCTTGGCCTTCGCGACGTGCTCCAGGTAGGCTTTCGGGCCCATCCCGTAGGTCGCGGGCTCCGGAAAATAGCTCTGGGCTTCCGGGAAGCTCTCAGCGCCCTGGCTCAGGAACTGGTCCAGGGCTTCCTCTTCAGCCGCAATCTGCTCTTCGAAAAGCGACGGAAGCACCACTGCCGCGGCGCCGGCGTCTTCCAGGCGCTTCAGGCTGGCCAGGTCCTTGGTGAGCGGCGAGGACGAGGCAACCAGCGGGCTCTGCAGCTTCAATCCGAGGTATTCGGTCGCGAGATCGATCATGCTTTTGTGCCTCCGTTGCTTCCGTTGGAGTAGGGCATACTCGCCCAATGTTCGTAGAGCTTCCAGCGCAGTTCCACGTCCTTCTGCGCTTCGATGAGCAGCGCCGCGGCGGTCTCCGGATCGCTGCGCACCAGCATGGTGTAGCGGCCCTCGTTGTAGACGTATTTTTCGAGCGGCAGCGACGGGGGGCGCGAATCCAGTTGGAATGGGTTGTGGCCGCCGGCGGCGAGCGTAGGATTGTAGCGGAACAGCGGCCAATAGGCCGACTGCACGGCAGCCTTCTGCTGGTCCAGGCCGTGGATCAGATCGTAGCCGTGAGCAATGCAATGACTGTAGGCGATGATGAGCGCCGGGCCGTTGTAGGCTTCGGCTTCCAGGAACGCTTTCACTGTCTGCGTGTCGCTCGCGCCGAGCGCGACATGCGCCACATAGACGGTTCCATAGGTCATGGCCATCATTGCCAAGTCCTTCTTAGCCAGGGGCTTGCCAGCGGCAGCGAATTTCGCGACTGCGCCGCGTGGAGTTGATTTCGACATCTGCCCGCCGGTATTGGAGTAAACCTCGGTGTCGAGCACCAGAACCTTGACGTTCCGCCCGGAGGCAAATACGTGATCCAGACCTCCGTAGCCGATATCGTAGGCCCAGCCGTCGCCGCCGATCAGCCAGACGCTCTTGCGCACCAGGGCGCTGGTTAAAGCGCGCAGGTCGCGGGCTGCGGGATCGTTAGCATGCTCGATCTGCTTTTTGAGATCGGCCACGCGCGCCCGCTGGGCTTCGATGCCTGCCTCGGAGGATTGATCCGCATTCGCGATGGCTTGGGCAAGCTCTTCGCCGATCGCGGGCGCCAAGCGCCGCACCAGTTCAGTCGCATACTGCGCCTGCTTATCGAGCGAGACGCGCATGCCCAGGCCGAACTCGGCATTGTCTTCAAATAGTGAATTCGACCACGCTGGCCCGCGGCCCTGCCGGTTTTGAGTGTACGGCGTCGTGGGCAGGTTGCCGCCATAAATCGACGAACAGCCCGTAGCGTTGGCGATGACCGTGCGGTCGCCGAACAGTTGCGTCAGCAGCTTGATATACGGCGTCTCGCCGCAGCCGGCGCAAGCGCCCGGAAACTCGAATAGCGGCTCCAAGAGCTGCACATCCTTGACGTTGTGCAGGGCGAGCAAGCTGCGGTCCGGTTCGGGCAGGTTCAAGAAGAAGTCCCAGTTGCGGCTCTCCTGCTCCCGGATCGGTGCCTGTTCGGCCATATTCAACGCCTTGCGCTTGGCTTCGCTCTTGCTTTTGGCCGGACAGACCTGCACACACAGACCGCAACCGGTGCAATCTTCCGGCGATGTCTGTAGTACGTATCGCAGACTTTCCCGATCCTTCCAACGCGCCGTGGCGGACTTGAGCGCCGGCGGCGCCGTCGCGAGCGCAGCCGACTCGCACAATTTGGCGCGAATCACCGCGTGCGGGCAAACCATCACGCACTTGCCGCACTGAATACAAAGTTCCTGTTCCCAAACCGGGATTTCCTGGGCCAGGTTGCGTTTTTCCCATTTCGACGTGCCGGTTGGATAGGTCCCGTCGGCGGGCAGAGCGCTGACCGGCAGCGCGTCTCCGTCCCCAGCCATCATGGGTGCAAGAACATGCTTCACGAATTCCGGCGCGGCGCTGTCCACAACCGGCCGTTGCTCGAGCGTGCCGGCCGCCTCGGTTGGTACCTGTACTTCGAACAAGTGCGCCAGCGCGTCATCCACGGCGGCGTTGTTCTTCTGGACCACGGCCTCTCCGCGTTTCCCGTAGGTTTTGAGAATCGCGTGTTTAATGGCCGCGATCGCGTCTTCGCGCGGCAACGCACCGCTTAAGGCGAAAAAGCAGGTCTGCATCACGGTGTTGATGCGCCCACCCATGCCGTTCGCTTTCGCTACTCCAAAGGCGTCGATGACGTAGAAGCGCAGACGCTTATCGATGATGTCCTGCTGGACCTTGCGCGGCAGGTGATCCCAGACCTCGGCCGGACCGTAGGGGCTGTTGAGTAAGAAGATGGCACCGGGTTCCGCCAGCCGTAATACATCGATGCGCTCCAGAAATGAAAACTGATGGCAGGCGACGAAACTGGCCTGGCTGATGAGGTAACTGGCCCGAATGGGCTTCCGTCCGAAACGTAGATGCGAGATGGTCATCGCGCCGGACTTCTTGGAGTCATAGACGAAATAGCCTTGGGCGAAATTATCCGTGTCTTCGCCGATGATTTTGATGGAGTTCTTGTTCGCGCCTACCGTTCCGTCGGCGCCCAAGCCGTAAAACACGGCGCGCACGGTCTCCGGATCTTCGGTGGAGAATCCCGCGTCATAATCCAGGCTTTTGTGCGAGACGTCATCCTGGATGCCGACGACAAAATGGTTGTGCGGCTGCGCCTGGCTCAACTCCGCAAACACGCCCGCCGCCATCGCCGGTGTGAATTCCTTGCTGGCCAGGCCGTAGCGTCCACCAACCACCCGAGGGCGTTGAGAGAATGCTCCGGTCTCCTCGATCGCGTTGAGGACGTCCAGATAAAGAGGTTCGCCGGAGCTGCCCGGTTCCTTGGTTCGATCCAGCACCGCGATCGCCTTGACCGTTGACGGCAGCGCGTTCACGAAGGCCGCGGCGGAGAAAGGCCGGAATAAGTGCACGTTCACCAGGCCCGCCTTCTCGCCTCGCGCGGTGAGCGCATCCACGCATTCTTCGGCCGCCTGCGCGCCGGAACCCATCAGCACGACGACGCGCTCGGCATCCGGCGCGCCGTAGTAATCGAACAAATGATATTGGCGCCCCGTAAGCGCCGCAAAACGGTCCATCGCACGCTGCACCAGGGCGGGACAGGCCGCGTAAAGCGGATTAACCGTTTCGCGCGCCTGGAAATAGACGTCCGGATTTTGCGCCGTGCCCCGCAAAACGGGATGGTCCGGATTGAGCGCCCGCGCGCGATGCGCCCACACGGCTTCGTCGCGAATCATGGCGCGCAAATCGTCGACTGTCAGCTGCTCCACTTTCGCGACCTCGTGCGAGGTGCGAAAACCGTCGAAGAAATGCACGAACGGGATGCGCGCTTCCAAAGCCGCGGCATGCGCGATCAGCGCCATGTCCATCACCGCCTGCACGGAATGCGACGCCAGCAACGCAAATCCGGTGGCGCGGACCGCCATGACGTCCTGGTGGTCGCCGAAAATCGAAAGCCCCTGCGCGGCCAGAGAGCGCGCGGCAACGTGGAAAACCGTGGGCGTCAGCTCGCCCGCGATCTTATACATATTGGGGATCATGAGCAGCAGGCCCTGCGACGACGTGAACGTGCAGGTAAGCGCGCCCGTCTGCAGCGCCCCGTGAACCGCGCCCGCAGCGCCCCCTTCGCTCTGCATCTCCACTACGGACGGCACCGTGCCCCAGATGTTTGGGCTGCCGGCGGCCGACCACTGGTCAGCCCACTCCCCCATGGACGATGAGGGCGTGATCGGGTAGATGGCGATCACTTCGCTCACCCGCTGTGCGACATAGGCAGCCGCTTCGTTTCCATCGATTGTGACTTGAGGACGCACCAGTAAGCCTCCCTACAAATGGCTTCTTCCACTTTGGGGTGGTGCACGCAGGCAGCCGCACCTAAAGCTTTGGAATTCCCGTCCGGGAAGCGGGGCGTGGGTGATTTCACCCAAATTCACAGCCTTTCTGCTAGCCGGGAAGGCAAATCCCCTGCTCTGCATCGGGTTTCGTTGGCGACTCAGGTGCACGCGGCCTGTATAGATGTTCGCCTACCTCCAAAAACCGGAACCGCCTTCGGATGACAAGCGCTGGAAAATCATCGCTGCCACCATGCGAAAGCTGGGTAACGAGCGGAACGCTCTTATTGAAGCCCTGCACTCTCTCCAGCAGTCGTTCGGCTACCTGGACCGGCCGGGGCTAACCTTCATTGCCGCATCCCTACGAGTTCCGTTAAGCAAAGTGTATGGCGCGGCAACGTTCTACAACCATTTCACGATGAAGCCCCAGGGCGAGCACACCTGCGTGGTGTGCACGGGCACGGCCTGCCACATCAAAGGCGCAAAGGAACTGCTCGATTCCGTCGCGGCCCGGCAGGGCATCCAGCCCGGAGATACCACCGCGGACGGCAGGGTCAGCCTTCTGACGGCTCGCTGCTTTGGAACATGCGGCCTGGCGCCCGTAGTGGTGGTCGACGGAGACGTTGTGGGGCGCGTGACAGAGGATCTGTTGCAGCGGCGGCTGAAGGAGGTAATCGAACATGCTTGTGGATGAATTGAAGGCGACCGCCGCGCGCGAGCATGAGGCGAAGTCAGAGCGGGAAGCCTGCGTCAACGTCTGCGGCGCCGCCGGATGCCAGCCCCTGGGCGCGGATGCGTTGAAGAAAGCCTTAACGGAAGCGGCTGCTACGCAAGGCTACGGCCCCGAGAGCTGCCTGGTGCGCAAGGTCGGCTGCATGGGATTATGTGGCGCCGGTCCTCTGGTCAGTGTGGAGCCGTCCGGCGTTCTCTATCAGCGGGTTCAACTGTCCGACGCGCCGGCTATCATCATCGCGCTCGCTGGTTCGCCGGTTGAGCACATCCGGCTGGATGCCAAGCTACCGTTTTTTACGCGGCAACACAGAATTGTGCTTGAAAACTCAGGCCGGATCGATCCCGAAAGGCTGGAAGACTACATCGCCGCCGACGGCTACCTCGCCTTGACCACGGTTTTGAACGAGATGACCCCGTCGGAAGTGATCGCCGAAGTGCATAAGAGCGGATTGCGCGGCCGCGGCGGCGCCGGCTACCCGACGGGCCTGAAATGGGCCACGGTCTCCAAAGCCGCCGGTACGCCGAAGATGGTGATCTGCAACGCCGATGAAGGCGATCCCGGTGCTTTCATGGATCGCAGCGTTCTGGAAAGCGATCCGCACCGCGTGCTGGAAGGCATGGCCATCGCGGCCTATGCGGCGGGTGCGAGCGAAGGATATATCTACGTCCGCGCAGAATATCCGCTGGCAGTCGAGCGTCTGAAGATCGCCATCCGCCAGGCCGAGCGGCAGGGATTGCTGGGCAACGGCATTTGCGGATCTCATTTCAGCTTTCGGATCAACATCCGGCTGGGCGCGGGCGCGTTCGTGTGCGGGGAAGAGACGGCGCTGATCGCATCCATTGAAGGCAAGCGCGGAACGCCACGGCCGCGTCCACCTTATCCGGCTGAATCGGGCTTGTGGGACCAGCCAACACTGATCAACAACGTCGAAACGTTCGCCAACATCGCCCCGATCATCCGCCACGGCGGCGAGTGGCTGGCGGCGATCGGAACCGAGCACAGCAAGGGGACCAAGGTTTTCGCGCTGGCGGGCGCCATCCAGAACGCCGGTCTGATCGAAGTCCCCATGGGTATCACGCTGCGGGACATCATTTTCGATATCGGAGGCGGCATCCAAAATGGAAACCGCTTCAAGGCCGTTCAGACAGGCGGGCCCTCTGGCGGCTGCATCCCGGAGGAGTTCCTGGACACGCCGGTGGATTACGAAACGCTGACCAAGCTGGGCTCCATCATGGGATCCGGCGGAATGATCGTGATGGACAATACGTCGTCCATGGTGGATGTCGCGCGCTACTTCATGGAGTTCTGTATGACCGAATCGTGCGGCAAGTGCGTCCCGTGCCGGGCTGGAACCGCGCAGATGCATGAGCTATTGAGCCGGTTCGCGAGTCGTAGCGCGCGGCCGGCGGATCTGGCGCTGCTCGAGTCGCTCTGCGATCTGGTGAAGCACGCGAGCCTGTGCGGCCTGGGACAGTCGGCTCCGAATCCCGTGCTCAGCACGCTGCGCTACTTCCGGACCGAATACGAGTCGGCTTTCGCGGCCAATGGCGTCCGCGAGGGAGGAAACTGAGATGGCCGGCCGGGTTGTCACGTTAAAAATCGACGAACACGACGCCAGCGCCCTCGAGGAGCAACCCATTATCGACGTAGCGCGCGAGCATGGCATCCGCATTCCCAAACTGTGTTACGTGGCTGGGCTTTCGCAGTATGGCGGCTGCCGCCTTTGCCTGGTGGAGGTGGAGGGATCGACCAAGCTGCTGCCGGCGTGTACGACGCGCGTCGCCGAGGGCATGCGCGTTCACACCGACAGTCCGCGTATCCACGAATACCGCCGGATGATCCTGGAGCTGCTCTTCGCGGAGCGGAATCACGTCTGTAGCGTGTGCGTCTCCAACGGCCACTGCGAGCTGCAGGCGCTGGCACAGCAAATGGGCGTGGACCACGTCCGCTTCCCGTATATCTATCCCAAGCTGCCCGTCGACGCCAGCCACAGCCGGTTCGTACTGGATCAGAACCGCTGCATCCTATGCACGCGCTGTGTACGTGTTTGCGATGAAATTGAAGGCGCGCACACTTGGGACGTGATGGGACGCGGCGCGCACTGCCTGGTGATCACCGATCTGGCGCAGCCGTGGGGCGAAGCCGAAAGCTGCACCAGTTGCGGAAAATGCGTGCACGTGTGCCCGACGGGCGCATTAAGCGAGAAAGGCCACTCGGTGTCCGAGATGCACAAGCGCCGCCAGTTCCTGCCCTACCTGACCATGATGCGAGGGGAAAATGAGTAAGCCGACGCTGGCGACCGTGTGGTTGGACGGATGTTCGGGCTGCCACATGTCCTTCCTCGATATCGACGACCGGCTGCTGGCGCTGGCTGAGAAGGCTGATCTGGTCTACAGTCCGCTGGTGGACCGGAAGGAGTTTCCCGAGTCGGTGGACATCACCCTGGTGGAAGGTGCTGTTTCGAACGAAGAGGATCTGGCCAAGATCAAGAAGGTTCGCGCGCATACGCGGCTGCTGGTTTCGCTCGGCGACTGCGCGGTCACCAGCAATATTCCGGGCATGCGGAACCCATTCGGGGTGAAAGCGGTGCTCGATCGGGCGTTCGTCGATAACGTGACCACGCCTGCTCCCGCTCCCTCCGAAGTGATCCCGAAGCTGTTGGACCGCGTGCGGCCAATTCATGAAGTTGTGCCGGTGGATGTGTTTCTACCCGGCTGCCCGCCTTCGGCGGACGTGATTTACAAGGCCCTGGAAGACCTGATCGCCGGACGGACGCCGAACGAAGGCATCCAGCGGTTTGGGGCGTGACGAGGAACCCATGGCACTAGCACGAATTGTCATCGATCCGGTAACGCGCATTGAAGGCCATGCAAAGGTGACCATTCAATTAGGCGACGACGGCAAAGTCGCCAGCGCGCGCTTCCACGTCACGCAGTTGCGCGGCTTCGAAAAGTTGTGCGAGAACCGGCCGTTCTACGAAATGCCGTCGTTAATGGCGCGCATCTGCGGCATCTGCCCGGTGAGCCATCTGCTCGCCTCGGCCAAGGCCTGCGACGCGATTCTCGGCGTGAACCTTCCCGAGAACGCCGCCCGGCTGCGGCGCATCTTGAACCTGGCGCAGATCCTGCAATCGCACGCGCTCAGCGTGTTCTATCTGTCCTCGCCGGATCTGGTATTGGGCATGGATGCTCCGGCCGAAACACGGCACCTGTTTGGTGTGGCCGCCACGGCGCCGGAAGTCGCGCACGACGGCATACGGCTGCGGCAGATCGGCCAGCAGATTGTCCAGATCCTGGGCGGCAAGCGCATCCATCCGGCCTGGGTAGTGCCGGGCGGAGTCAGCATGCCCCTGAGCGAGGAGAAACGCGAGCAGATCCACGCTATGCTGCCCGACGCGATCGGGGCGCTCGAACGGACCTTGGGCCGGTTCCGCGGATTCTTGCAGCGTTTCCCGGAAGAAGTGGCCGCGTTTGCCAACTTTCCGTCGCTGTTCTTAGGGCTCACTGACGGCGCGGGAAAGCTCGAATACTACGATGGTCCGCTGCGGATTGTGGATTCCGACGGCATTGTGGTCGCCGACGATCTGCGTCCGCGGGATTATCCGAAGTACCTCGCCGAAGTCGGCGAACCGGATTCTTACTTGAAATCGGCCTACTACAAGCCACTCGGCTATGACCAAGGCATGTACCGCGTCGGGCCGCTGGCGCGGCTGAATCTGGTGACGACGTGCGGGACGTCGCGGGCCAATCACGAACTCGGCATCCTGCGCACATTCGCCGGGAGTCCGCTGTTGAGTTCGTTCCACTATCATCATGCGCGTCTGATCGAAATGCTGTACTGCGTCGAGCGCATGAGCGAGCTGTTGGCAAGTCCGGATATTCTGAGCGACCACGTGCGGGCCTTCGCGGAGCCAAACTGCGAGGAAGGCGTGGGTGTCTCCGAGGCGCCGCGCGGCACGCTGCTACATCACTACAAGGTCGACAGCAACGGCCTGATCCGCTGGGCGAACCTGATCATCGCCACCGGGCACAACAACCTCGCCATGAATCGCGGCATCCAGCAAACCGCCAGCTATTTCGTCGAGCACGGCAAGCTGTCGCCGGGAGCGCTAAACCGGGTGGAGGCTGTGGTGCGCGCGTTCGATCCGTGCCTCAGTTGCTCGACGCACGCGGCGGGCGAAATGCCGCTCGAAATCAGCCTGGTCGGCCCCGATGGCGAGTTGCTGGACCGCACAAGGCGTTGAGCATGGTCGTCGGGTACGGAAATCCCCTGCGTCAAGATGACGGCATGGGCCTGCGCGCGGCCGAGATTCTGGAAGGCAACGGAATCGATGTGCTGCGCTGCCATCAGCTCACTCCGGATCTGGCGGCGGACATCGCCGATTCCCAGGTGGCCGTGTTTCTGGACGCCGCCGCCGATCTGGAGCCGGGCGCGATCCGTTGCACCGAAGTCGCCTGCGAGCCGGGCGGCGCTTGGACTCACCATTTCACTCCCGGCCAGCTTCTCCGCTTCACGGCCGCGATCTTCGGACGGGCTCCGCGCGCGGTGCTGATCACCGGCGGAGCGTTCGCCTTGGATTTCAGCGAGGGGCTGACGGATGGCGGTGAGCAGTGTGCGCAGCGAATGGCGGAAGCCGCTCTTTTAGTGATCGGCAGCCAGTTGCAGCCGTGCGGCGTCTAACCGTTCGGTCACCACGCTGAGCAGCGCCTTCATGATGAAGTAACCGAACACCGGATCGGCTTCACAGGCCGCTGCGAGTTGTGCGCCGATAAATGAGATGGTGCGTGCCGGCGCGACGGCCCGCGCCCGGAAGTGCGCGCCTCCCGGTGAACCAACCAAAGAAGACCAACCCAGTGCGTCGCCCGGCTTGAGGTGAACCAGAACGCGCTGGCCGGTCTCGAGAGCGACCTGGCCTTCGGTCAGAAGATAGAGCCGCCCATGCAGCTCGCCTTCCTCGAAGATCACCTGGCCGCGTTTCAAGCGGACCTCCTTGGCCAGGCCGGCGAGCCGCTCCAGGTGGCGGCGCTCCAGTCCTTTCAGGAAATCGCAGTTAACCGTGCTTGCCAGAAACTCAGTGATTCCAATCATGTGAAAAAGACGTCGGGCCCACTTGTGCGAGCCCGACGCGTCCGACCGAGCGGGGCCGGGAGGATTCGGCCCCCAGGCGGTTACACAAACTCAAGCTAACGCCAATGCAGCGGCTGGCTGCGCGCAGGCCGCGCGTTTTCGCTCCAGCCACTGCTGCCATTGGGAAAATCCCACGCCGGTAGTAGCAGAGACCTCGAGAATCTCGGCGCCGGGATGCACCTTGTTCACGTTTTCCTTGGCCACGTTCACGTCGAAAGACACATAGGGCAGCAGATCGATCTTGTTCAATATCACCAGGCCGGCGCGCGAAAACGTGGCCGGGTATTTCAGCGGTTTGTCTTCGCCTTCCGTGGTGCTGAGGATCACGATTTTGTCGTGCTCGCCCAGGTCGTAACTGGCCGGGCAAACCAGATTGCCGACGTTCTCGATGAAAAGATAGTTGAGCGAGGCGAGATCCCAGCCTTCCAGTGCCCGCTCGACCATCCTGGCGTCAAGATGGCAAGAGCCGCCCGTGGAAATCTGCCGCACGGGGAAACCGTACCGCGCCAGGCGCTGGGCGTCGTTGTCGGTCTGGATGTCGCCGGTCAGCACGGCCACGCGGGTGGCCGGAGGAAATAGCGCGAGCGTGCGTTCCAGCAGCAGCGTCTTGCCCGCTCCCGGCGAGCTGATGAAGTTGGCGCAGTAAATCCCATGCTCGCGAATGGCGTCACGCAGATTGCGGGCGACCCGCTCGTTCTCGCTTAAAACTTTCTGCTGGACTTCCACTTTCGTCATGCTTCCTCCAATTCGACGTAGGCGAGTTCCAACTCATCGCCGCTCACAGGCTGGGTCGCGGGCGCGCCGCAGCCGGGACATTGAATTTCAAACTCCTTCAAAGCAAACACCGTGCCACACAAGGCGCAGCGGTTCTGGCGGGGGCAGAATTCGATATCGAGCGCCGGCGGCGAAGGTTCGGTTCCGGCAAGCAGTGCATCGAAGCAAAACCGCAGCGATTCGGGATCCACCCCGGACCACTCGCCGATCCGGACACCCACCTTCAGCACCCGCGCGCCTTCGTGGCGCCCGGCTTCCTTGCGGGCGGCGTCCAGAATCGCAGTGGCAATGCCCATCTCGTGCATATTCGCCTCAGCAGATGCGCGGCAGTTGGTCGCCGGCGAGCATGTCGACGATTCGCGTGGTTCCGAGCGGCGTGCGCATGCGCACCCAGCCAGCGTCTGACTTGGTAACTGTACCGATCCTCCGCGCCTCACGCCCTAGAGGATTCTTATGCATCGCCTCCACCACGCGGTCGGCCTGAGCCGCGTCTACAATCGCCAGCAGCTTGCCTTCGTTGGCGACGTACAGAGGGTCCAACCCCAGCATCTCGCACGCACCGCGCACTGCGTCGCGAACGGGCAGCGTTTGCTCATCGAGCAGGATGCCGACACCCGATTGCGCGGCGATTTCGTTCAGTGAACTGGACACTCCGCCGCGAGTGGGATCGCGCAGGCACCGGATCGCGCGCGTCGTGGCGAGCATATCCGCCACTAGCCCGTGCAGCGGCGCCGAGTCGCTTTCCACCGGGCTGTCAAATTCCAGGCCTTCGCGCTCGGCCATAATGGCGATGCCGTGATCGCCTATGTACCCACTGAGAATCACGGCATCGCCAGGACGAGCCCCACCCGCCGAAAGAGTAATCCCTTCCGGCACTACCCCAAGGCCCGTCGTATTGATAAAAACACCATCCCCACTGCCTTTGTCGACAACTTTCGTATCGCCCGTTACCACCTGCACGCCGCATGCGGACGCCGCGTGCCCGAGCGAATCGACGATACGCTGAAGCGCGTACATGGGAAAACCTTCCTCGATGATGAACGCCACGCTCAGAAACAGCGGCTTGGCGCCTCCCATGGCGAGATCGTTCACCGTCCCATGCACCGCCAGCGACCCAATGTCGCCGCCGGGAAAGAACAGCGGCTTCACCACGAACGAATCCGTGGTGAACGCGATGCGCGTGTGGTTGAAGTCGAGAACAGCCTGATCGTCCATGCGCTCCAGAGTCGCGTTGCGGAAGGCGGGCAGAAACAGATCGCGCATCAGCTCGGCCGAAAGCTTGCCGCCGCTGCCGTGGCCGAGCGAGATGTGGTCGCGGGCGATTGCTGGAGTTGGACAGCTCATAGTTAGGCTGCTCATGCGATGCACACCAGACTGGTCGCGTGCCGGCGGTATTGGTAATAGGCCGCGCAGGCGCCTTCGGCCGAGACCATCGGGGCACCCAGCGGCATTTCGGGCGTGCAGCGCGTGGCAAAGGCCGGGCAGTCGACCGGTTTTTTCAGCCCTTGCAACACCTGCGCGCTAATACATTCGGGAGGTTCCGTTGCCTCTATTTCGCTTACACCGAAGATCTTTTCGGCATCATAGGCGGCGAATTCGGGCCGCAGCCGCAGCCCGCTCATCGGGATGGAGCCGATGCCGCGCCATTTGCGATCGGCCACTTCGAAGACTTGTTCGACGATACGCTGCGCCGGCTCGTTACCGTGATAGCTGACCGAGCGTGCGTATTGGTTCTCCACTTCGGCGCGGCCGTCTTCGAGCTGAGCCGCCAGCATGAGAATCGCTTCCAGCAGATCGACCGGCTCGAAGCCACCCACCACGATGGGCACGTGAAACTCATCCACCAGCGCCTTGTATTCCCAATAGCCCATCACCGTGCAGACGTGGCCGGGCGCGATGAAACCCTGTACGCGGTTTTCCGGAGAGTTCAGAAGCAGCCGGATTGCCGGGGGCACCAGCACGTGAGAAACGAGCTCGGAGAAGTTGGTTAATCCCAGGTTACGCGCCTTAAACACAGCCATCGCATTGGCGGGCGCCGTGGTTTCGAATCCGATCCCGAAGAAGACGACCTGGCGTTGCGGATTCTTCTGCGCGATTTTGACTGCTTCCATCGGCGAATATGCGATGCGCACGTCCCCGCCGTTGGCCTTCACGCGGAACAGATCGGATCGCGTGCCCGGCACGCGCAACATGTCCCCGTAGGAAACGAAAATCACGTCCGGGCGCGAGGCGATTTCGACGGCTTTATCCACCACCTCGATGGGAGTGACGCAGACCGGGCAGCCCGGGCCATGCACCAGCTCAACTTGCGGGGGAATCAGTTCGTCGATGCCGTAGCGCATCAAGGTGTGGGTCTGGCCGCCGCAGATTTCCATCAGCACCCAGGGCTTGGTGACGCGCGCGTGGATTTGGTCTACCAGGCCTTGCGCAATCTTGGGATCCCGATACTCATCGATGTAGCGCATCGGGGCCTCCCAGACCGGTTGCTGCGGCTGACTCCTCCGCTTCGATCGGCGCGTCGCCGGTTTCGAGCATCCCGATGCGCTCCAGCAATTCGTAAGTCCGCTGGGCCTCTTGCTCGTCGATGCGGCTGATGGCGAAGCCTACGTGCACCAGGACGTAGTCGCCCACTTCTGCTTCGGGAACGAAATCCAACAAAACGGAGCGTTTGGTACCGCCGAAGTCGACGACACCCAAGCGGCTGTCGCTGATTACCTGAGTCTCCAGGAGCTTTCCTGGCACCGCTAAGCACATACCCACCTCCCACTTAGATCGCAGTGAGGATTTCGGTAATCGTCCTCCTGGCTACACTCGCGGCAGCTGGGACACCGGCTTGTACGGCCGCCGACAGACCGATTCCGGTGGCAAGCCGTTCCGGCTCTATACCCACAACCGCTACTTCCTGCGGGACTTCTCCAAGCAATCGCAGGGCCGCTAAGATCTGGGGCGCACTGCCCTCGTGGGCAGTCACACCAGCCGACCCCATTCGCTCCAACTCTTCGCCTCGTAACATGTGGACCGCGCCGGGCTTATCGCCCAAACGGACGGCATCCAGGAAGAGGACAGCCTTGCGCCCATCGAATCTCCCCAACAACGCAAGGCCCTGGGTGCCGCCGTCGAGGAACTCCACTCTGCCCCCCCAATTTGGGGCTTCGGATTCCAACTGGGCCAGAATCTCCTGTCCGGCCCCGTCGTCCGACATCAGTGGATTTCCCAGCCCCAGCAATAAGACCGGCGCGGTGTCCACGGACTCCAGGGATGTGGACTCAACTGATCCACTTATCCGCATCGTGATCTCCCGGTTCATAGAACTTCGGACCGGCGATAATGGAGTCCACCAGACCGTTTTTGTACAGTATCGTGTCGTACACAACGATATAGAGGTGAAACAAGACAAACACAACAATCAGCCAAGCCACTAAGTGATGCCACATATGGACGCGGAACGAGCCGCCCAGCAGTGGAGTGGTCCAGCCGACAATGTGGTCCCAGAATCCTCCGGGATTCGATTCCGAATACAGCGCGAGGCCGGTGACGCCTTCAAAGCCGCACATGGCGAAGAACGCGGCATAAGAAGCACCCGCCAGAGAATTGTGCCCGATGTGGATGTGGCCACGGTCGAGTTTCAGGTAGTCGATCACCTGCTGGAGGACGGCCTTGTACCAGGAAACCTTCCAGAACATCGGGAAGCCCGAGCGCGCGTAATTGTTGCCAACGAAAAACCAATAGACGCGCAACAGCACACCCAAAATCAAAGCGAAGCCGAAGGCAAAGTGCAGCATCCGGAACTTGCCCATCACGAAGTGGTTGGCCGCTTCCCCCCCCGGCATGAGAACCGGAGACGCGATGTAGAGCCCGGTCACAAACAGGAATCCAATCGCGATGGCGTTTACCCAGTGGGAGAGGCGGACCGGAAATTCCCAAACATATTTCCGGCCCGCGATGAGTCCTGGCGCCGGCGGAGGCGCAGCCTGCCGGTCAAATGGCGGTAGCGGGACGTGCGGCGGCGGCTGCGGAGCGCCACCGGTAGCGGGCGGCGCTGCCGCGGATGGATTGGTTGTACCAATGGTGGAAGCCATAGCACCCTCCTAACGCACCACCACCTCGGCGAGCGATTCGCCGTCCGGACTGATGACATGCGTCGCGCAGGCCAGGCACGGATCGAAAGAGTGAATGGTCCGCAGAATCTCCACCGGCCGCTTGGGATCGGCCATGGGAGTACCGAGCAATGCTGCTTCGTAGGCGCCTTTCTGCCCCTGCGCGTCCTTGGGCGATGCGTTCCAGGTGCTCGGCACTACGATCTGGTATTCGGCGATCTTCTGGTCTTTGATATGGATCCAATGGCCGAGCGCGCCGCGCGGCGCTTCTTCGCAACCGAAGCCTTTGCAGTCCGCCGGCCAGGTCTTGGGATCCCAGAGCCGGTTGTCGGCCGTGGTTGTATCGCCGCATTTCAGATTGTTGATGAGACGGTTGTATTCGTCCATCAGCCACTTGGCCGCCAGCCGCGTCTCCAACCCGCGGGCAGCCGTGCGCCCCAGAGTGGAGAACAAAGCCGCCGGCTCCAGCTTCAGCCTTCCCAGCGCATCCGTCACGACTTCTTTGAAGTCGTCGCGGCCGCTTGCGAAACCAATCAGCACGCGCGCCAGCGGGCCGACTTCGACTGCGTGGCCTTTCCAGCGCGGCGCCTTCACCCACGAGTAGCCGGCGTTTTCGTCCAACTGGGCGTACGGCGGCTTGGGCCCGGTGTAGTTGGGCTCGGTGTGCCCTTCCCAGGGATGCAGCGACGCTTTGCCGTCCGGGTACTTGTACCAGGAGTGCGCCACCTGCTCCTGGATCTGCTGCGTATCGGCCGGATCCAGCGGCAGCACGGCGGCGAGGTTCTTATTGAGAATGACGCCGCGCGGGAATTTGAACTTGGAAGGATCGGCGACGCCGTTCTGCGGAATATCGCCGTAAGCCATGTAGCTTCCCAGGCCTCCGCCGTACTTGGTCCATTCCGGATAGAACGAAGCGATGGCCAGCAGATCCGGAAGGTACAGGCCCTCGACAATCTGCTGCGCCTCCGCGATGAGATCGTGCACCATGTTCAACCGCTCCATGTTGATGGCGTTGTCGCCCTGCAGATTGATTGCAGACGCGACGCCGCCCACCAGATAATGCGGGTGCGGGTTCTTGCCGCCGAAAATGGTGTGGATCTTGACGATTTCCTTCTGCCACTTGAGGGCTTCCAGGTAGTGCGCCACCGCCATCAGGTTCGCTTCGGGCGGCAGCTTGTAGGCCGGATGGCCCCAATAGGCGTTCTGGAAAATGCCGAGCTGGCCGGAATCGACGAACTTCTTCAGCGTCGCCGCGACGTCGGTGTAATAACCCGGCGTCGAGGTGGGCCAATGCGGCGAGACTTTCTGCGCCAGCGCCGCTGTGGCGGCCGGATCGGCCTTGAGCGCCGACACCACGTCCACCCAGTCGAGAGCGTGCAGATGGTAGAAATGGATCACATGGTCCTGGACATACTGCGCCAGCTCCATGATGTTGCGGATGATCTCGGCGTTCTTGGGAACGGTGATGCCCAGGGCGTTCTCCACCGAGCGCACCGAAGCGAGCGCATGAACCGTCGTGCACACGCCGCAGATCCGTTCGCAGAAGGCCCAGGCGTCCCGCGGATCGCGGCCCTGGAGGATCACCTCGAGGCCGCGCCACATGGTGCCCGACGAGATGGCGTCGCCGATGACGCCGTTGTCGTCCAGCATGGCCTCAACCCGCAGGTGGCCTTCAATTCGAGTGATGGGATCGACTACTACGCGTTTGGACATGGTTCAGTCACTCCTTCCGGCCTTCTTCGCCCGCCGGCTGCTCCGGCTCCTGCGCTTTGAGCTTGTTGATTTGTTTGCGGGTGGCCATGGACGCCGCATGGGCCGCTACGCCCACGCCCGAGATCACCAGCAGCGATTCGCCGATCTTGTCCGGCGTCGTCTCAATGCCGGGCACCAGGACGTTGGACAACCGTTGGTAGAACGGTCCGTTGTCCCAGAAATTGTCTTCGGCGCAGCCGATGCAAGGATTGCCGGAGTTGACCGGCCAGCCTTGCCCGCAGTTCCACTTGAACGTGGAGCAGGAGTTGTAGGTCGTCGGTCCGCGGCAGCCCATTTTATAGAGACACCACCCCTTGCGCGCGCCTTCGTCGTCCCAGCTTTCGACAAACTGGCCGGCGTCGAAAAACGCGCGGCGATAGCACTTGTCGTGCAGGCGCTGGCTGTAGAACATCTTCGGACGGCCCTGGCGGTCCAACTCGGGCAGCGCGTCGAACGTCAGGATATACGTCAGCACGCCGGTCATGACTTCGGCGATCGGCGGGCAGCCGGGCACATTGATGATCGGCTTGCCGGTAATGAGCTTTCGAATGGGTTTCGCGCCGGTCGGATTCGGTTTGGCGGCCTGCACGCAACCGTTGGAAGCGCACGAACCCCAGGCGATGATCGCTTTGCAGTCCGCCGCTGTTTCTTCCAGAATATGCAGGAAACTGTCACCGCCGACGGTGCAGTAAACACCGCCGTCATTGGTCGGCGCGTTGCCCTCGACGGCCAAAATGTATTGGCCCTTGTAGTCCTTCATGACCTTGCGCCGGATCTCTTCCACCTGAAAGCCGGCCGCGGCTTGCAGAGTGTCGTCGTAATCCAGCGAGATCATGTTCAATACGATGTCTTGTGCAATCGGATGAGAGGAGCGAATGAACGATTCGCTGCAGCACGTGCATTCCAGACCGTGCAGCCACAGGACGGGTACCCGGGGTTTGGTCTCCATGGCTTCGACCACCTTGGGGACCATGGCTGCGCTCAGTCCCAGCGCGGCAGCCGATTGAGTACAGAACTTGAGAAAGGATCGACGATCCACTCCATGCTTCTGGAGCAGTTCGTAGGTTGTTAACCCGCGCTCCGAAGGTTCCACGCGTTTACCTCCTTCGGTAAGAAATTGCAAGCCGATAAGTGCGCACTCCACAGAGAGATACGCAGAACGCTGCTAGGGAATGCAAGCGCGTGTCCAAATGCGTGGTGTAGGCGGAATGATGTGTGGAATCATGCATCGACCGCGTCCCAGCGGATAACCATCGCAGATCGAGCCAACGGAGCTCTGTGGACTATGCCGCAGCCTTTGCGTCAAACAGCGCAACGGATTAGCGGGCGAAGCGGCAAAGTCGCGGCTGTCTGCTTAAGGGATTGAGTCCTTTGCGGCATGGCGAGCCAGTTGCTCCTCCAACCTCCGGATTGCGGCGCAATCCAGATGAACGATGTGAACCTCCGCCCTCCAAGGAGCATCTATGCAGACCCCGATCGAGCAATTGCAAGCCGAACACCGGATCATCGAAAAAGCGCTGCGCGCTCTTGACGGGGTGAGCCAAAGGCTGGAGCACGGCGAAACGGTGGATCCGGCAAGTATTGAGCGGATCTTCGATTTTCTGACTGCGTTCGCGGATGGACGGCATCATCACAAGGAAGAACAATGCCTGTTCCCCGCCCTGGGGTTGCGCGGCATGCCGCGCGACCGCGGCCCAGTCGGCGTTCTGCTGCAGGAACACTGCACCGGGCGTGCTCTGATCGCCCACATGCGCCGCGCCGCCTCCGGTCTTGCAAACGGCGACGCCAAGGCCGCGCGCCAATTCTCGGAAGCCGCGCGCAACTACATCGACCTGACCGGCGAACACATTCAGAAAGAAGACGGGGGGCTATTCCGCCTCGCGGAGCAACTGCTCGACGGGCAGGCCATGCAGTCGTTGCGGGAGGATTTCGATCAGGCAGAGGCGGGTTTTGCCGAAGACGCCTTCCGGTACGGGAAAGAAGCTGAGGAGTTGGAACGGGCTTTGGCGGTTTAAGCGCGTCGGCGTCAGGAAGCCTCTTCTGCAACCGCCTGTTCGGCGCGTGCCGCGCCCTCGGGCCTCTGAAGCCGCGCAGTGAACCAGAATCGCGATCCCTTCCCGGGTTCGCTGTCCACGCTTACCTGGCCGTCCATCATTCCAACCAGCTGTTTGCAAATGGCCAAGCCCAGGCCGGTTCCGCCGTACTTCCGCGTGATGGACCCGTCGGCCTGCACGAACGGCTCGAACAGGCGCCCGCAGGCCTCCGCGGTCAGACCGATGCCGGTGTCTTCCACCTCGAACAGCATCTGGATAGCGCCGCAGGAGTCCTCAGCGACGCTCACCCTCACCAACACGTGGCCGCGCTCAGTGAACTTGATGGCGTTCGAAACCAGGTTGAGCAGCACCTGGCGTAGCCGCACCGGGTCCCCGCGAAGCGGTCCATGCGCCTCGGCGGCGATGTGGCAATTCAACTCCAGCCCCTTGCTGCGGGCGCGTCCGGAAATCAGTTTCAGGACTTCCTGCACCACCTCGGCGGGCGTGAAATCCACTCTCTCCAGTTGCAGTTTCCCGGCCTCGATCTTGGACAAATCAAGAATGCTATCGATGATATCCAGCAAAGCTTCTGCCGAACGATAGGCTGTCTCGGCATAGTCACGCTGCTCGACGGTCAGCGATGCGTCCAGGAGCAGCAGTTCGGTCATGCCCAACACGCCGTTCATCGGCGTCCGGATCTCGTGGCTCACGTTGGCCAGGAACTGGCTTTTCAGACGGGTGGCTTCCTGCGCCACGCGGACCGCCTGCGCCAGGTCGCGGTTCTTGCGCTCGATTTCGTTAGCGTACTCCAGCAGTTCCTCCTGCGCGCGCTTCCGCTCCATGGCGTAGCGGATAGAGCGTTCCAGAAGACGTACGTCCAGATGGCCCTTCACCAGAAAATCCGCGGCCCCGGCCTTCATGGCCTCGACGTCGGTTTCCCAGTCGTCGGTGCCGGTCAACAGAATGATGGGCGCCTTGCAGCCGCGCGCCAGCGCCTCGCGCAGCAGTTCCAGTCCGTCGCCTTCGCCCAAACGGTAATCGAAGAGGTAGATGTCGTGCTGGTTCAGCTCGATGGCCTGCAGCGCGGCGCGGTAGCTGGGCGCCCAATTCGTGTGAAACCTGGGCCGGCCGATTTGAGACAGAAGGTCCCGGGTGATGAGATAGTCGTCCTCATCGTCATCGGCGATCAGGACTCTCAGCTCCGGTCTCTCCATCCCAAGCCTTCAGGCGGCGGCGTCTTCGGAGGGCTCCGCCGGCAGTTCGACGACTTCGAACCAGTACTTGCTCAGGGTGAGCGTGATGTCCACTAGGGACTCGAACGTCACCGGTTTCAGGATGAAAGAATTGACGCCCAGGTCATAGGCGCGGAAGATGTCTTCTTCGGCCTTCGATGTGGTCAGTATGACCACTGGGATTAAGCGCAAGCGCGGGTCGGCTTTAATCTCCTGCAGAGCCTCGCGGCCGTCCTTGCGGGGCATGTTGAGATCCAGCAGAATCATGCCGGGCATGGGATCGTCCTTGAGATTGGTGTACTTGCCTCGCCGCCGCAGGTAATCCATCAGCTCTTCGCCGTCCTCGACGAAGTGCAGCGGGTTGGCCAGACGGTTCTCTTCCCAGGCCTCCTTCACCAGCATGCGATCTTCCGGGTCGTCGTCGGCGTAGAGAATGGTGATCGCGTTCCCGAGCCTGTTCATTTCGGTTCTCCTTGTAGTAGAGTGTGCGGCAGAGTAATGACAAACTTCGCGCCCGAGCCGGGCGTGCTGTAAGCGGTGATGTTGCCGCTGTGCCGGTCCACAATCTTGCGGCAGATAGCGAGGCCGATGCCGGTGCCTTCATACTCACTGCGGCCATGCAGCCGCTGGAAGATCTGGAAGATGCGCTCGCGGTACTTTTCGTCGAATCCGATGCCGTTGTCCTCGACGACGACCTGCCAGACGTTGGCGCCGCCATTCTGCTGCGTGAGGAATTCGCTCGAGACCTTCACCACAGGCGGCTCACCCGGTTTCTGGAATTTCAGCGCGTTCCCGATGAGGTTCTGCAGCAACTGCGCCATCTGTCCGCGATCTCCGAAAATGAGCGGCAGAGCGGAGACATCGACGCGTCCACCGGTTCGCTCGATGCGGTACTCGAGATCGGACACCACGGTCTGCACCACTTCGTTGAGGTCGACCACCGTGAAGGGCTTGGCCTGGCTGGTGACGCGGGAAAGACTGAGTAGGTCCTGAATCAACGTCTGCATCCGCGCTGCGGCATTCTGCATGCGGACCAGGTAGTCGATGCCCTCCGGCCCGAGCGCCGACTCGTACTTTTTCTTGAGACGGTCGCCGAAGGCTTGGATCTTGCGCAGCGGCTCCTGCAAATCGTGAGAGGCGATATAGGCGAACTGCTCCAGTTCGGCGTTCGATCGCGCAAGTTTCTCGGCTTGTTCCTGCAGCGTTTGCTCGGCGTGCTTGCGCGCCGTGATGTCGAGCAGGAAGGTGCGCAGGCCCACGGGACGCCCGGCAGCGTCGCGGACGCGCTTCTGGTGGATTTCCATGATGACGATGCCGCCGTCGTGGCGCTTGTACTCCCGCTCCAGAGGTACTAGCGGCTGCTCGTCGACGATGCGCTCGAGGATTCCGGCTTTGGTCTTTTCGCGGTCCTCGGGCGTCATGAAGTCCCAGATGTAGTGGCCGACCATGTCCTCGGCCCGGAACCCGAAGATGGCGCATTCGGCCTGATTGACGCATACGATCACGCCGTTCCGGTCCACTTCGTGGCAGGCGATGGGCGCGTCTTCAAACCAGCTTTGGAAGTGGCGCTCGCTTTCGCGCAGTTTCTCTTCGAGCGTTCCCTGATCGAGCAGACGCAGGGAGTCCGACGGCTCGGCGAGGGCATCGCTGGGGGACGCAACAGGGTTTTGAATCAGACTCAAAACGCGATCCTCCTGTTCAGGTCTATGTCCTAGTTTTCGGCCGGACTATACAGGAACTTTAGGGGTGAAGCAGTGATTTTTCAGCAATTTGCGGCGGCCCCGCCGCGAATGCCTAATGCGAAGCGATGGCGAGCGGGCGGCCGTATTTCGCCATGATGGCGGCGAGGCGGTCATACGGAAGCTGATAGACGACGTGCCCGTTTACCCCTTCCATGGTCTTTCCCCTAGTCAGAGCGTTGAGAACCGCTTCTTCGGTCGCCTCCACGGTTGCGCGAAAGAGGGGCTCGACGTGGTCGGTTGTCAGAAAGCGGATGTTGAGCTCCTTTTCGGAACCGCGCAGGGGAATGACGTTGGCGGTGGAGAAGGCGATGAAAAGGTCGCCGCTGGAATTGCCGGACGTGCTTCCGGTCCGTGCCAGGCCCAGGCCCGCACGCCGCGCGATGCGCTCCAGTTGTACGGAAGAAACCGGCGCGTCGGTGGCGATGACCACGATGACAGAGCCTTCTTTCCCATCGTCAGCGAGCGGCATTCGATTGGAGGCTACGGGAACCTGATCGGTCAGTTCGCGTCCTACGGGGACGCCGTCGATGGTCAATTGGTCGCGGGTTCCGAAGTTGGCCTGCACCAGCACACCGACTTTGTAGCCGCCGTCGCTAGCCGGCAACTGGCGGGAGGAGGTTCCGATTCCGCACTTGAAGCGAAAGCAGACCATGCCGGTGCCACCGCCCGCGTTGCCTTCTTCCACCGGGCCGTCGTGCGCCGAGTCGAGCGCGGCGGCCACTTCCGGGTAATGCACGTGGCGGCCGAGGATGTCGTTCAAAGTTCCATCGAACGTTTCCGCGACAACAGGCAGATAGTCCCAGCGGTGTTCCGGATGTTTCGTGGCGATGTATTCGGTGACCGCGTCCATCACGCCGCCCACGCTTCCGGTGTTGGTGAGCATGACCGGAAAATTGAGCGTCTCCAGGTCGCGAATCCAGTGCGTGCCGGTCATCTCGCCGTCGCCGTTCAAAGCATAGGTGGCCGCGAACACGCCGTTCGACCAGATATCCTGGCGCGGAAACACGGCCGTGACGCCGGTCCGAACGGGGCCTTCGCCGACTCGAAGGGGGCCCGATCCACGAATGATGGTGGTCTGGCCGACCAGGACGCCGGGGACGTCGGTGATGGCGTTCCAGCGGCCTGTGGGGTAGTTTCCGACGACGATGCCTAGCTGGCGGGCGCGGAGGCGGGAGTCGGTTTGCTTTGGCGCCTGGGCTAGTAATGTGGCTTGCAGTACAAGGAGGAACCCAGTGACCAGGAGTGCTCTCCGCCGCAAGCTTCGAGTGTCCGATTGTGGGATTGGGTTCGTTTGGCAACAATATAGTTGACAGACTGTAAGCCATGTAATATAATAAGCTAGACGTGACAGGCGCGCAAAGGCTATAAAGAGTACCAGATTAACAAGGCGATGCAAGCACTGTATAGAGAAAGTTTGTCATGAAGTCTTGTGATATCTGGAACTTAAGGATTACACTGACAATGAAGATTGTGAACCCCCTCCACCAAACATGGAAGGGGTCATGTAGATCCCGATCAGCAGTACTGCTGTTTGGCTGATCGGAATCTGGAGAACCATGAGAGTAATCCTCATGCGTTACTCCGGGTTGCCAGCCCGCATCAAGACAGCGTTGGCGCGCTGAAATGACTCTCTCGGTTTCCGAGAGTGAGGGACTGGAACTTCTTTGGGCGCGCGGGGTCATTTCAAGGCCCCGCGTACTATTGCACAACTCGTGGTTCCATTCCGTCTTTACCTCCTTGTTCCGATGTTGGTGCGGTCTCGGTCGTAGCACTGGACCGCTCCTTGGCTTTGTAGATGTTGGGTTGATTACCAGCACCCCTTCGCACTATCCTGATCTTGCCCGCCTCTTGTAGCTTCTGCATGGCCTGCCCGATTGAATAGATTGGTTTCTTGGCGCGTAGTGGGAACTGGATCTTCTGCAAGTGCGCCAGCATCTTTTGATTTGTCCACCTGACTTCAGGATTAGCGTTAATCGTGCTTTCGATGGTTCCGCGCAACGAGTTAGCTGGACCTTCGTCATCCTCGTCGCCGTCATCTATCGCAAGGCTATCAGCCACTCTAAGATTGATCGGGAGCGCATGCCCTCCTGCGGCAGGCGACCCGTTCTTGGCAGCCATTAGGCGTTCAACACGCTCTAGGGCCTCCAAGTCCTTGCGCAGTTCCTCGCGGAGCGCCAACAGTTTCTTAGTTTCAGCGTCCATAAGGGACCTCCTCCCTACGATTCTACAGGCGAAATAAAGTCGAATGCAACTGAGAACCTAATGAGAGGATACAGCAATCCTGACAACTTGTTTAATCTCAACAGATTGCGAATATATTTCGTCTTATGCCTGTAGCGCTTGCGGTATCCACATTGTGTCCTTCCGATCAGTATGATTGATCGGTGTTAACCGAAGCTAGAGTCTAGCCTCAGGAACTATGTTATAAATTCGGATAAGCCGAGTCGTGCGGGCAGGTAGTATAACACATTTGCAGTGTGTGTTATTTTGGTCTGCTACGCTTGCGCCCTGGGGCGCGCGGATTGCCTTTGCGCGGTGATTCATCCTTCGACGCCTTGACAAGCTCATCCAGTTCGGCCTTAGGGACCGCGATGAGTTTCCTCATGACCTCTTTGTAGTGCTGGAACTCTGGCGTTGAGTCGAATGAGGCAGGTTTCATCTGCCCCTATTTTACTCTGCTGCGGTGTGCTTTGGAATCCAGGCAGTGTCCTAAAACTGCGTGAAATGGGTCTGGCTCGTTTCACGTAGCATTTTCCCGCGATCTTCCCACCAGTGACGTGCCGGACCGCCGTTTGTTGGATGGCGCGCGTAAAACAGGATTGTGCCTTCATCGCAGACGATAACGTTGTCTTCAGAGAATGCTCGTGGAAGGGCGATCTGATCCCAACTGTTCTTGTGACTCTTGCCGTACATGACTACCAACTTGGGACGATGCACACGAATTTTATCCCTGATGACGTCGATCCGCTCTGCTCGAAAGGTCTTGCGGTCGCGAGGGGTCTTGAGGCTCTTGGCCGGAAGCCCCAGCAACTCGATTACGCAAGTTTCGCCGTTGTCCAACATCCCCCACCGATCACGTTGATAGGCAATGAGCGACTCTTTATTAGTTGATCTGCCGAGGAATCCCATTAGCAGACAAATCAATGGCATCCAGGTATTTTGAGGTTTAGGGTTTGGGCGGTGCCATCGATCATCACAGATGCGCTCACTGAATTCGCGACAGTCACATAGATCTTTCGCACCTAAAGCGGTCCATGCTTCCACACGGCACTCCAGAGTCTCGTTGCCCTGGCCTTGTTCGGGACCGATAAACCAGTAAGGAGCTTCCCAACGACCGTATCCGTAGCATCGGAGTGCCATTTCGCGTGTGCGATCATCCACGGGCGCGATGGTGTCACTAAATTTGACCGGGCCGACTTGCCTAGTATGTCGCTGCGTCACACTTGGTCGCCTCCTTAGACCACAGGCTGATCACTATAGGATTCTGTGGCCCAAAAGTAGGGGATGCCGACTGATAGGTAAAAATAAAGTAATTAGGGTGATCCTTCACGATACCCTGAGAGGTCATCATTAGGACGCCGCCGCTACCAATGCCGCCTTGGCCATCCACAAGTGGTTTATCGCAGTGAATGAGTAGTTTCAGAGTTGGAAAGTCTGCGGTTGTCTGTATCGTAACCACGGTCTTGTAGGACGCATCCTGGCGCGTCGAAATATCCGGTTTCTGGCTGACTATAAGTTTGGCGCTTTGCGGTTGGCTAGGCACAATTGATGGCTCTGTCGTTGATGGTTGTCTTGTAGACTTTCTTGGCTTCCGTGTTACGCTGGATGGTTTTTGTGTGACTGATGGTGTGGTCGGTTGGGTTGTCGCAGAAAGAGGCGCACCAGTTTGTTTCTGGACTTCCTCACGTTGTTTCTTTATTACAGCGTTCGCAATCTCGTCGGCACTTGGTGGCTCTTTTGGCTTCGGTGTCATTTTCCAGACAAAAAACAATAAAACCGTCATCAGAACCACCAACATCATATTCCCTAGTATCCGCTGATACAGTCTTCTGCCCTCAAAAACCTGAGTTCTTATGATTGCCATGGCGAAGATACAGCCAGTCGCTATGAAGATTACCTTCATTGAATAAGCGACTCCGATCGCTCCCACTAGCACGCCGACTCCTCCCCAAAAAATTGGGTGTTCTGCAAATGTCCACAGTTTCTTGTGTATCTGGATTTGGGGCGGTTGCTTCCAGAGAGGTATGCGCCGATGCCGCACAACTGGAGCGATTGGATACTGGTCAGGGTCCATGTACGATCTGAGCGATTCATGATACACTCCAATCAGGCCGCGTTTAGCGCCGCAATGGAGTATTCGCAGTACCCCGAACGGTGGCAGCCTCGATTGAAGCTTTCTTGGGTCGCTTCGCTCTTAATTCTACGCCATTCGGCGTAGTGTCTCTATCTGGATTTTCCGCGTCTTTGGCGTTTCTTGCCGGACGCGTCTATGATGAACTGCTTTCGACCTTGCCTGTCAACTCTTCGTAGGTGATGCGCTTGCCGACCGCTTGGAGCATAACGATGCAGAAGCGCTCAGCATCCGTCATCTTGCGATTATTGAAGCGAAACGCTTGCTCATCGCAGTAGGCTTGCAGGTGGAACGGCTCAACCGACACATAGGTTCCCTTCAGCGCCCGTTTAAGAAGGCTCCAGAAGTTCTCCAATCCATTCGTGTGAACCAAGCCGTTCACATAAGCTTCCGTGTGATCCACGAAGTCGTGTACGTATCCGTCCACTGGAAGGTTGCTGTACGATTTCAGCGCATCGCTGTATACGGTCGATCCTTTTTCAACGTGCTCGATAACATTCGTGCGAACGTAAAACGCGCGATTGTTCGGCGTGACTTTGACGCGGGCTTCGCGCGTGTTGCGATCCAGCAGACCCATGACAACCGCTTTACCCTCGAATCCGCCGATCCGCTTCTTGCCCATGCGTGCCCGAGTCTGTTTGTCTAAGTGCATGTTGCGAACTTTGCCGCCGATGAAGGTTTCGTCGGCCTCGACAACGCCGCTCAACTTCGTAAAGGTTCCACTCTGCATAGCGAGTCTAATCCGATGGAGCATAAACCATGCCGATTTCTGCGTTACGCCTAGCGCTCGATGCAATTCATAGCTGCTCACGCCGTTTTTGCAGGAGATCAACAGCCATGTAGCAGGTAACCACTTCTCAAGCGCGATTGGGCTATCTTCGAAAACCGTTCCAGTCTTCAAGCTGAACTTCAGGTGGTCGTGCTTTCCATAGCACTTCCACACACGCTCTTTGGGGATGTATAGGACCTTCTCGGACCCGCAGCGAGGACACTTCACCTTGCCATCCGGCCAGCGCAGTTCTACCATGAATTGGCGGCAGTGTTCGAAGTCCGCAAACCACTTGATCGCCTCCAGCAGAGTTTCTGGAATGTTCGGCATGGTCTCTGGCGTTTCCATGCTTCAAGTATGGGGCAAAAGTTTCAGTCTGTCAAGTATATTATTGCCGTTCGTTTGGTAATTTTGCAATGTGGCGGTCGAAGCAATTGAAACGGCGGAAGAAACACCGGGCGCTGGGGTTGTTTCTTTAGCTATCTGGGCCGCTCGCATTCCTGGATTTCTCTTCTCCTGAGTGTAGCGCGGGGAGTCAAGCTTTCCGCGATTGGTCGATGCAGTTTGGGGGCAGCGCGGCGCTACAAGTGTCGGGCCGATGAGCTGGTCGGCTTAAGACCGCACAAGGTCGAGCGCACCTCGGACGGCCGTGAGACCCGCCGCCTGTAAAAGAGATTGCTGATGATGGCCTGCCACCTTGGGGGACGGATTACGTCCCATCTGTCTCCTCCACCTGTCCCCTCCAACTCCCTCCAACTCCGTTCTTTGCCGGTACAACAGGTCAATCGGCGTGACGTTCTCAGGGAAACCTAATGGCGTAGATGCCGAACAAGTAGATCCAGAAGGAGGACAATAATCCCCAGCCACACCACGGTGGTTGCAGCTGCGATGTTGCGTCCGCTAGCAGCTTCACGTTTTTGCTTAAAGGAAACATAGTTCAACAGTGCTAGAACCAAAATGGAGAGTGATGCCCACATCCATAGCGGCGTTGAGGGAGGCACTACGAAAAGTGAGATTGTGATGCCTATCAGCCATCCTGCGTTGAATACCAAAACCTTCTTCCATCTACTCATTGCTAACGCTCCGCCTCTTATTGGCACGTCGGACATTTTGGTGGGGGTGGGGGCTGGGGTGGCGCGGGTGGCGGCGGGGGCTTGAGCAGGTTTTTTATGTCTTGAATAAAGTTTCCGACTGTTACGACCGTGCCTCCGGGATCTTTTGCTGCTTCAGAGGGTTTCTGAACTACGGAGACCACGCCTTTCGCGTCAGAGGCAGTCGCTCCCAGCGAGGTGCTACCCGTAACGGCTGTTGTTACTAACCCAACTGGAGTTGTCACGGCACCGATAGAAGTGGCGGCTTGTTCGGTCTTCTCTGGTTCATTTCCGCTAACCGTTGCGATGATTCGTATCACCCCGCTCGCAACCAAGCCGCCAGAGGCTATTGCACCAACTGCCGCTTTGAGAAGGTGTCCCCCCGCAGCTAACTCTTCCGACGCGCCGCCCGTGGCCAGTGCGGCTCCCAGCTCAAGGATTCCAGTCTCGACCTGTTTTTCCGCACCTGAAATAGGGGTCGTCTTGTGGTCTCCTGCCGGGACATCCTGGCCACCCGCACCGCAGCCGTAGCAAAGGATTTCATGGCCATCCGGGTCGTTAATACTTAACGGGCTGTTGCGGACGTAAGCGTACAAATTTAGCGTCTGCGGATCGTTCAAAGTCGCGTATGGAACGGGCTGTGGCTTCGCCGACCAATCGGGCGATGTGAACCGGCCCTGAGCGGAACTGAAGTACCTAGCGCCGAAGAAGTCCAATCCCGTCTCAGCATCTCTTTCTTTGGAGGTGAATTTGTCGGTAGTGCTGTCGGGCGTTACCGTGGGGTACTGGTTCGTTGAGTAGAACTGCGGTGATGTAGAGATCCGGCCGTCGATGCCGGCCGTCAGTTCTTCGCCGAACGGAGCATAGTCGTACCGCTCGACAACGTTAATCGCGCTGTTCACAAGGTTCGTAACCAGCCGCGTCGAGCCGTTGTTTCTTTCGCTGTTTGGGCCGCTCGCATTCCTGGATTTCTCTTCTCCTGAGTGTAACTCGGAGAGTCAAGCTTTCCAGGGTTGGGCGATTGAGTTTGGGGGCAGCGCGGCTACAGGTGTCGGGCCGATGAACTGCTCGGCTTAAGACTGCACAAGGTCGAGCGCACCTCGGACGGCCGTTAGACCCGACGCCTGTAGAAGAGATTGCAGATGATGGCCTGCCACCTTGCGGGACGGATTACGTCCCGTCTGTCCCCTCCAACCCCCCCTCCAACCCCCCTCCAACCCCCCCTTCGCTGTTTGGGCCGCTCGCATTCCTGGATTTCTCTTCTCCTGAGTGTAACTCGGAGAGTCAAGCTTTCCAGGGTTGGTCGATGTGGGTCCGAGTTAGGGAGCAACGCTGGGGATCAGTACCCGTGCCAATAACCGTAGCGGTCGTAGTAGCCGTGCCGGTAGCGATGCTCCCGACGTTCCCGTTCCCGCCGTTCGTGGCGTTCGTGACGCTCCCAAGCGCGGTGGTCTCTGTCGTAGTCGTGATCGCGGGCAGACGCAATTTGCGGCACGAGGGCCATACACAAACCGACCAGTAAAGCTGAAACTGAGAAGGTCTTCAACATAGGTGCCTCCTGCTGGATTAGACGGTAGCCGGTCCGGAACGAATTCAACTGCCTCCGGCGCCGAGTGATATCCGAACGGGAATTAATGTGGAATCTTTTTCATGCCATCACTCAAGCGGCTTCAACGCCTGGTTGGCGAACGACGCTGGTGCGTTCAGCCGGCGGCTCGACTCGGCATAAAACCGCGCCATGTCGGCCGCACCTCGGACGGCCCCAGACAGACCGTCTGTCCCCAACTGTCCCCCAACTCTCCTTAGAGCTGCTCGATCAGCAAGTCCGGAAGCAAGGCAAAGTGCCGGAGGTTGGCGGTTGCCACTGAGTAGCCGAGCTCCAACGCGGTCGATCCGATCAAAAGATCCGCGAGCGCCATGCGCTTGCCTGCTGCCTGCATCTGGCCGTCGGCTTGCCCGGCACGGAGGGCGATTGGTACCGTTACGGGATGCACGGGCATGCCCGCCAATAGATCGTCTAAAAACTGCTGCCGCCCAGCGCGGCGCTGCGGCGTATCGGCGCGAGCGATTCCGTGCGCCAGCTCCACGACCGTGACAACCGAGATCGCGATTTCCGGATCTTGCTTCTGCTGGCTGATCGCTTCCAGCATTTGATATGCAGTCTGCCCAAGCCGTTCGGCCGCAATCACAACCGAGGAATCCAGGATCAATCCCACGCCGGCGGTTCCAGCGGTTCGCGGTGGCCTTCAATCGCGGCTTCGACGTCACGCGCAAAGTCTGCGTCCATTGTGGCGGTTGAGTTCTTGGACATCCGCGCCAAGACGTCCGAGATCTTGCGGCGCGGTGGAACCGCTGGGCGCAGCACGGCGACAGCTTGATGGTCATGTTCTACGACAACCTCCAGGCCTTGCCGCACCTTCTCCAGCGCGGCGGCGAAGTTCTTCGCCACTTCCGCCTCGCTCATGTGGACTTGTGCCATATCTTCGATCATACGTCTTCGGCCTCCTCGGCTTCCAGTCTCTCCGCGAACTCGCGCTGGTCGCGCTCCGGCTTTGCTGGATGCGTGGCACGGTGGATCTCCTGGAGCTGGCGGATCGCCACCTGTGTGTAGATCTGCGTCGTCTTTAGATCGGCGTGGCCCGGCATGGCTTGGATCAAACGGACATCGGCGCCGCCAGCACGAACATCATCGCTACAGGCTTCCTCACTGGCGTCCCCGAACTCAAGCGTAACAATGACCGCGTATGGGCGGTTTTCAGATGACGACGGAGGTTTAGGCGGCTTCCGCGCCTGGCCGGCGAACGACGCTGGTGCGTTCAGCCGGCGGCTCGAGTAAGTGGACCCAAAGGTCGAGCGCATCTTCTGCCCGGCCGAGCGAAAGGTGAGTCAGCTCGGCGTAGCGGCGGATGAGCGGAACTCGATCGGGCGCGCAGCGGTAGTCACGAATCAATTCAATTTCAGGCATCGTTAGACCCAAGAGCATCTTTCCCTCCTAACTGTTCGCATCGTGCGTAGGCGCCAGCCCATGCGCATGGGCCTTTCTCGCCCGCGAAAAATGGATTGCGCCGCGCCCGGCTTGAAAACCGAGGACGAACATCGCAATCAATCCAAGCAAGGTGCTCACAACGACAACCAACGCCAAAGCCGGAACATAAAGAAGAAACGCTCCTATGGCTGCAAGAAACAGAACGGCGGTAAGGATTTCCGCTGCCGACCAAGTTAGGTCTCGTTTCATGCGACTGATGACAGCAACCAAATAGCCACAACCGCATCTTATTCGGTCCACGAGAAGTCCAAGCATACCCAGCAGTGAAGAATTTGCCAGGTTCGATACGGCGTTACCGTGTCGAAGCAAGGCGCGTAACGCGAGATCCGATCGAATTGAAACCGTTATATGTTTTGCTTGCAGTTAGTTTGGTCCGCAATTGGCTCCGAGTTACGGCGGGCTGGCGACTTACTTGCACTGTCACCCGCATGTTTCGCCCAACAGCAGTTCCAATGATTGCGCTGATGGCAAGTATCTGGTTGCCCGCGCAGGTCCAGAATCCGGCGCAGAATGCGACCGCTCTCAACGAGCCCGCTCCCATCTTCCGGGTCGAAGTAACCGCGCGAACAGCTCAGGCAGTGAACTATCTGCATCGAGGCGGGGCGACAAAGATCGACTTCCAGGGTACGCCGATGATGGCGCGCGCCAAGGGAAGCGCAAAGGTGGAAAGCGAGAGGGGCGTCATTCATATTTCCGCCGAGTTTAAGGATCTGGACCGGCCCAGTGTTTTTGGCCCGGAGTATCTCACATATGTCTTGTGGGCCATATCGCCAGACGGACGTCCCGTCAATCTCGGGGAGTTGACGCTGGATCATTATGGCGCCGGCTCCAGCAGCAGAATCGACACGACCAGCGATATCCAGACCTTCGGCATGATCGTGACGGCCGAACCTTACTATGCGGTGACACAGCCGAGCGATGTCGTGGTGCTGGAAAACCAAGTCAGGCCGGACACACGGGGAGTGATTGAGACGATTCATGCCCGTTACGAACTGCTGGCGCGCGGCACGTACACGCTGCAAGGTAAGGCGAGCGGTTTTGTACCGATTCAGGTGGGCAAGAAAAACCCGTTTGAACTTTACGAGGCGGAGAATGCGGTGCAGTTGGCTCGCATCGCAGGCGCGGAGCACTATGCCCCGGAGAGCTTCGAGAAGGCGAGTGCCGCTCTCCAGCAGGCCGAGCGCTATCAAGATCAAAAGCCGGGTCAGAAGCCGGTGATCACGATGGCGCGCGAAGCGGCGGTGCGGGCCGAGGATGCCCGCGTGGTAGCTCTTCGCCGCGAGTTGGCGGAACAACAGGAAAATGAACGGCAGGCCTCGCTGGCGCGCGAAAATGCGGAAAGACAACGCGCGGAAGCCGCAAAGCTAAAAGCCGAGGAGGAGGCGCGGCAGCGTGACCAAGCGGAGGCGGACCGCCGGGCTGCGGAGCGGAGCAGAGCGGAAGCGCTGACGGCTGCCGAACAGGCGCGGCTGGAAAAGCAGGAGGCCGATGCCGCGCGTCAGGCTGCACAGCGGGAAAAGGATGCTGCGGAAGCGGCCCGTCAGGCAGCGGTCGCCGAGCAGCAGAAGTTAGCGGCTCAGGCCGGCGCCGCCCAGCAGGCCGCGGCGGAAGCAGATCGATTGCGGCAAAAGGCGGAGCAGGAAAAAGCGCAGCTTCGCCAGCAACTGCTGGATCAATTCAACGCGGTCCTGCAGACTCGCGACACCACTCGCGGCCTGATCGTGAACGTGTCGGACGTTCTGTTCGATACGGCCAAGTACAAGCTGAAACCGGGCGCCCGTGAAAAACTGGCGAGAGTAGCAGGCATCATCTCGAGCCATCCCGGGCTGAAGATCGAAGTGGAGGGCCATACCGACAGCGTGGGAAGCGACGAATACAATATGCGCCTTTCCCAGAATCGGGCCACTGAAGTTAGCAGCTACCTGGCATCGCAAGGGATCAATCCGGCGAATCTCTCGGCTGTGGGCTTCGGCAAGACCGAGCCGGTGGCCGACAATTCGACGGCGGCCGGACGGCAAATGAACCGGCGAGTGGAGCTGGTAGTCTCGGGAGAGATCATCGGGACCAGCCTGAGCGCGGTTCGGACGTCGGCGGGCAGATAGCAGTGATCGTTATCGTTCTGCTACTGCCTGCAGGGCCTGGTAATGCCCGCGGTAGGGACGATAGGTGGCCATGGCGGCGAGCAGCATGAGGACGCCCGCGCCGCCGATGGTCAGAGCAAGGGAAGCGCCGACCATCTTGCCGTTGTGGAACAGATAATCGTTGAAAACGCCGGGCAGCAGCGGGCCCAGGCTCAGGCCGCCGAGGTTCAACAGAAAGAGCAGCAGCGCGGAAACCTGGCCGCGCACCTGGTTGGGGAAGATGCGCTGCAGCGCGGCTACGACGATGCCCATCGGCAATGCCAGGAAGAAAACGCCGGGGACGAGCAGAGCCAGCGTCCAGCCGGGCTGCGACACCAGCAGCGCGGCGGGCAGAAACAGCATCGTTCCGAGCGCGCTCACGGTGGAGACCTTCAGCGGCGCCTCGGCGACGCCCCGCCGCAACCACCGGTCGCTTAACACGCCGCCCGCGTAGATGCCCAGGCAACCGGCCGTCACCAGGATCCAGGCGAGGGCGCGACCGGCCTGTCCCGCCGTCCAGCCGTGGACCCGAATGAAGAACGTGGGGGACCAGGCGGTGAGCGCGTAATTGGCCAAGGCCTGGAAGACGGTGACAAAGGAGAGGCCAATCAGGGAGGTCCAGCGGCGGCTCATTTCCGTAATGGATTGGCCGAGGCTGAGCTGCGCTGCGCGGCCGTCGGCCGCCTTCAGGAGATCGCGGCGCAGCGGCTCGCGGATGGTGTAGACCAGCGCGGCGAAGACCAGGCCCGGAAGCCCGACTAAAAGGAAGGTCACGCGCCACGAGGCAATGGTGCCCAGTAGCGGCAGCGTGATCAGAGGACTGCGCACCAACGCGTCCACAATGCTTCCGCCCACCAGCAGCGCGGCGCCGGAGCCAAGAAAGACACCCATATAGTAGATGCTGATCGCGACGCCCAGACGTTCGCTCGGAAAATAGTCAGCCAGCATCGAGTACGCGGCGGGAGACAAGCCCGCCTCCCCCACGCCGACGCCGATGCGTGTGAGGAACAACGTCCAAAAGCTCTTGGCGACGCTGCACAGTCCGGTGAATAAGCTCCACACCAGGATGCAACCCGCGATCAAATTGCGGCGGTTGCGCTTGTCGGCGGCGCGGCCCAGCGGCAGCCCCATGACGGTGTAGAACAAGGCGAATGACAGGCCTTGCAGTAGCCCGATGCGCGTATCGCTGATCGCCAGGTCGCGCTTGATTGGCCCCACCAGCAGGCTGAGAATCTGGCGGTCTACGAAGGACAGCATGTAGATGGCGGTGAGTACGATCACTACGTACCAGGCGTAGCCGAGGCCCGGCTTGGCGGCTTTTGCTGGCGAAATGGCAGGCTGAGTCATTGGTCGACCTTCCCGTTGCGGAAACTATTGATCGACTATATACGATTCACCGGGCTTGTGTAAGCGAAATTGGCGATTTCGTAGTTTGAGCCTCGGGCTTTGCATGCAATTCGGTGCTAGTGGTACCATGGTGCAATATCAGAATGTGGACGAGGAGGGTGACTCGCCGTGCAGATGAGTGAAAAAATTCGTTCCAGCAATCCGTCGGAAGATTCCCAAACCGGACGGGCATTGTTGAACCTTCGTGAGATGCTTCTACGCGGGGATTTCTCCCCCGGAGAGCGGCTGTCGGAATTGCCGCTAGTGGCGCGGCTCGGAGTTTCGCGCACCCCTATTCGTCTGGCGCTGGACCGGCTGGCGCACGAAGGGCTTCTGGAGGCTTCGCCCACGGGCGGCTTCGTGGTGCGCGCGTTCACGTTTGAAGACATCTGGGACGCCATCGAAACTCGCGGCGTACTGGAAGGCAGCGCAGCGCGGCTGGCGGCCGAGCGATTGGTCGACGACTCGGAACTCGTTGTGGTGCGCCGCTATCGCGACGAACTGGACGCCATGATCCGCTCGACCGACGGCGACAATTCCATCGTCGCACCGGACTTCGACAGTTTTGCGCGCTACCTGGACCTGAACGAGGCGTTTCACTCCGCCATCGTGGACCTGGCTAAAAGTCCCATGCTGCGCCGAGCTCTGCTGCACGTGGAATCGGTGCCGTTCGCTTCGCCCAGCTCTTTGGTTTATGTCCGTTCGAAGCTGCCGCGGGCGCAGGAGATGTTCGCCATCTCTCACGAGCATCATCACGCCCTGGTCGAAGCGATCGAACAGCGCGAAGGCACGCGCGCCGAAGCCCTGGCACGCGAGCATGCCCGCATGAGTCGCCGCAGTCTGGAAGATGCGCTTTCGAATACGAATATCTTGAGCGGTGTGCCGGGAGCGTCGCTGATCCGGATGCCAGCCGGCGTCTAGGGACCAAGCTTCTATTCCAGGCCGCTTCACGCCCAAAACCCGAATTCAGTGCGGCCCACCTGGACGGGAATAAGGTAATTCCGGGACGGGCGACTCGGGCCTTCCCCTCATCGACACTCATCCCTTTACAGGTCAGAATGGGACCGAATGCGCTACCCGGTTCTCATCGCCCTGCTCGGTGTCTCACTGGCGGCACAGGCGCCGCCGGACTGTAACAACGCCATCACGCGCGACGTGGATGTGCGCTGCTCCTGCATTAAGGATCCGAGCAGCCAGCAATGCGAGATGGTGCGCAAAGGCTTCTACGAGCCGCACGATTTCAGTAAAAGCACGATCAATCTCGGCTCGGGCTACACCTACAATCCCCCGGCCGCGCGGAGCGCGCTGCCGCGCTCGCAGCCCATCCAACCGCGGCGGGCTCGCGTTGTGCCTCTGGCGCACAAGGATTACCTGCGGTTCCTGAGTCCGAACGCGCATCTGGCCGCGGGCATCGATTTCGGAAAGCTGTTACAGTCGCCGGAAATGTTGAGCGCGTTGTTCGGACCGGCGGAAGGTGAGGACGCCCGCAATCAAGTCGTGGGGGCGTTGAAGGAGATGGATCATCTCTGGGTTTCGTTCGCTCCTCCGAGTGACGTGGTGATCCTGATGACTGGCAAGTTCGAGCAGGGAGCCGCTGTGGGCATGTTCTACGCCCAGGGAATCCAGCCGGTGTTTCTGGGCGGCGCGCACGCGATGATGGTCGGTTCGGAGCCTTCCATCCAGGCGGCATTGGCGCGCTTGGCCAAGCCGGCTACGGCGGGTGGATGGGTTGTCCGCCGCGCGCGGGAACTATCCAAGGACCATGAGACCTGGATCGTGAGCGAAACCTCTTTGCCCAGTCCGGACGCAGGCCCGCTCGAAGCGATCCGCCAGTTCTCGCTGGGATTCCGGATCGCAGGCCAGGGCGGCCTGGACGGCGAAGCGGTCGCTGATTCGGAGGCCAGTGCGGAAAAGATCGCCGCGTGGATCGGCCAAATGAAAGCAGGTATCCGGGATAAAGCCGGCGCGGCGGCGTTGGATGCGCTCACCGTCGAGCGTTCCGGCACGACACTGCGCTTCGCGGCCCAAGGCGACTCGCTGACGACGGGCCAAGCGGGCAAGACCGCCATGAATTCTGACTTGGCCGTCGAGTTGTATTCCGTCATGCTGGCCGGATTCCCCGGGATGCCGTCCCACACCGTAGCCGAAGATAAATTGCACGCGGTGCAAACGGGAATGAAGCGCGAGGACGTGCTCGGCTTGTTGGGCAAGCCGTCATCGATTTCCGCCATCACGGGCCTGGAGAAGCCGCGCGAGACCTGGACTTACCAAGTCCCGTTCGGAAAGCAGTTCACCGTGCGGTTGGACGACGGGGTCGTGACAATCCCGCCGCGCTAGCTCTCGCCAAACCCAAATCCATCCCAAGCAGTCTAAACTGTAAGCTTGACGGCAAAAAGCTTATGGATCAACTGGTAGCCTTAGACCGCCAGGACGGCGTAGCGGTCATCACGATCAACAACCCGCCGGTAAACGCATTGAGCACTGCAGTGCAGCAAGGCCTGGCCGCGGCGCTGGAGGAGGCCGGGCACGACGCATCGGTTCGCGCCATCGTCATCATCGGCGGTGGAAGAACCTTCATCGCGGGCGCGGATATCAAGGAGCTGGAACTGGCGGCGTCGGGCCGCGGCGGGGGTCCGCCCAAAATGCATGCGCTGTTTGAGCGCATCGAAGATAGCGCCGTGCCAGTGGTGATGGCGATTCATGGCACCGCTCTGGGCGGCGGGCTGGAAATCGCCATGGCCGGGCATTATCGCGTGGCGACGCCGGATGCGCAGGTGGGCCAGCCGGAAGTGAATCTCGGCATCATCCCGGGCGCGGAGGGCACACAGCGGCTGCCCCGTCTGGTGGGCGTTGCGGCGGCGGTCGACTTATGCGTTTCCGGCAAACCCATCCGAGCACCGGAAGCGCTGAGGATGGGCGTTATCGACCGCATCATCGAAGGCGATCTGCGTGCAGGGGCTGTCGCTTTTGCGCGCGAGATGGCCGGCGCGGTGGCACCGCACCGCAAGACGCGAGAGCGTAGCGACAAGCTGGGAACACCGGCGGAAAACGCACCCATTTTCGCGGCGGGACGCGAGCAGGCCCGTAAGACGCGGCGCGAGGCGACTCTGGCCGCTGTGGACGCGATCGAAGCCGCCACTACCCTGCCCTTCGATGAAGGCTGCAAACGCGAGGCGGAAATCTTCGCGAAATGTATCGCCTCCGACCAGGCGCGTGCTCTGATTCACGCCTTCTTCGCCGAGCGTGCGGTGGCGAAGATTCCCGACATACCCAAGGACACGCCGGTGTATGCGATCGCCAAAGTCGGCATCATTGGCGCGGGCACCATGGGCGGCGGAATCGCGATGGCGTGCGCCAACGCAGGAATCAGCGTGCTGCTGAAGGAGGTGGAACAGGCGGCGCTGGATCGCGGCATGGCGACCGTTCGCAAGAACTACGAGAACTCGGTGAAGAAGGGCCGCTTCACACAGCAGGTGATGGATCAGCGCATGGGGCTCATTCATCCGCAGTTGAGCTACGAGGGCTTCGACCAGGTAGACATGATCATCGAAGCCGCGTTTGAAAGCATGGAGCTGAAGAAGCAGATTTTCAGCGAAATCGACAAAATCGCGAAACCGGACTGCGTGCTGGCGTCGAACACCTCCACACTCGACATCGACCAGATCGCGGCCGTGACCTCGCGCCCGCAGATGGTGATCGGCCTGCACTTCTTCAGTCCGGCGAACGTGATGCGGCTGGTGGAGATCGTGCGGGGCGCGAAGACCAGCAAGCCCGTGGTCGCAACCGCGCTGGCGATTGCCAAGAAGTTGGGCAAGGTGGGCGTGGTGGTGGGCAACTGCTGGGGCTTCGTTGGGAATCGCATGATGCTGCCTTATATGCGCGAGGCGCAGTTTTTGGCGGAAGAAGGGGCGACGCCCGATCAGGTGGACCGCGCGCTGACCAACTTCGGCATGGCCATGGGAATTTTCGCCGTCGACGACATGGGCGGCATCGATGTGCAGTGGCGCGTTCGCGAGGAGAGAAAGCACCAGGAAAAACCGGGGCTGCGAGCGCCGCTGGTGCTGGACAAGCTGTATCAATCCGGCCGTCTCGGGCAGAAAACCGGCGCGGGTTGGTTTCGCTACGATGAGAATCGCAAAGCGATTCCCGATCCGGAAGTCGTGGCGCTGATCGAGAAAACGGCGGGAGAGGCAGGCATTGCGCAGCGCCAGGTTTCCGACCAGGAAATCATCGAGCGCTGCCTTTACATCTTGATCAACGAAGGCGCCAAAATCCTGGAAGAAGGCTACGCGCTGCGCGCCGCGGACATCGACGTCATTTATTTGACCGGCTACGGATTTCCCGGCTATCGCGGCGGACCAATGTGGTACGCCGACACGGTGGGATTGAAGAAGGTGTACGAGCGCGTTGCGGAGTTTCACCGCCAGCACGGCGAACTCTGGGCGCCGGCGCCGCTGCTGAAGAAGCTGGCGGAAGCGGGTGAGACCTTTGCGGCGTTTGACGCCAGCCGGGAGCAGCAGGCAGTGACGGTGTAAATGAGCAGGGTTCAGGCAAAACGATACGAATCGGCGCCGGTGCGGGAGGTAAAATTCCCGCCTGCCGATGTGACTTTCCGGCGTGGAGGGGACGGCGCGATGTACGTGCGGCCCAATTATCCGCTGGGATCGTACGCGGACAAGCTGACCGAGCGGTTGGACCATTGGGCCGTGGCCGCGCCGGACCGTGTGTTTCTGGCCGAACGCGACGAGAACGCCGAGTGGCGCAAGATTACATACGCAGAAACGCGGGCCGAGGCCCGCAACATTGCCGAGGCTCTGCTGGCTCGTCCGCTATCCGCCGAGCGGCCCATCGCGATTCTCTCCGGCAACGACATCGAGCACGCGCTACTGGCGCTGGGCGCGATGTACGCCGGCATTCCCTTCGCGCCGATTTCGCCGGCATACTCACTGGTTTCGACCGATTTTGGGAAGCTGCGCCACATCTTCGGCTTGCTCACGCCGGGATTGATCTTTGCCGCCGAGGGCGGGCCGTATCAACGTGGCATTCAAGCGGTCGCGCCGGCCGACGCGGAAATCGTGGTGACGAACACTCCGGGCGAGCTCCGAGCCACGCCCTTTGCTGCACTTCGAAAAATCACGGCGACTGCCGCTGTGGACCGCGCGCACGCGGCCGTCGGGCCGGACACGATCGCGAAGGTCCTGTTTACCTCCGGCTCCACTGGCACGCCGAAAGGCGTCATCAACACGCAGCGCATGCTGTGCAGCAACCAGGAAATCGTGCGCACCATGCTTCCCTTCGTCAAAGACGACCCGCCGGTATTGTGCGATTGGCTGCCCTGGAACCACACGTTCGCGGGCAATCACGATTTTGGTTTGGTGCTCTACAACGGCGGCTCGTATTACATCGACGAAGGGCGGCCTGTGCCCGGCAGCGTGTACGCCACGGTGCGCAATCTGGAAGACGTACAGCCGAATATTTTCTTGAACGTCCCGCGCGGTTTTGAGGCCATTCTTCCCTTCCTGCGCGAGCAGCCGGGATTTCGTAAACGCTTCTTTGAACGCCTGCGCCTGATGTACTACGCCGCCGCGGGACTCGCGCAGCCGGTGTGGGACGGCTATCGCGAACTGGCTGTGGACGCCTGCGGCGAACGGATCCTGATGCTCACGGGCCTGGGTTCGACGGAGACCGGTCCAGCCGCTTTGTTCCCGTATTGGGAAGAAGAGAAAGCCGGCCATGTCGGACTGCCCGCGCCGGGCGTGGAATTGAAGCTGGTTCAGCAGGGCGAAAAACTGGAGGCGCGGGTGCGCAGCCCCAGCGTCACGCCCGGCTATTGGCGCCAGCCTGAGTTGACGCGTGCCGCGTTCGATGAAGAGGGCTATTATTGTCTCGGCGACGCGCTGCGGTTCGTCGATCCCGATGACGCCGGGAAAGGATTCATCTTCGACGGCCGCCTGGCAGAAGATTTCAAACTGGCCACAGGAACCTGGGTCAGCGTCGGGCCGCTGCGGGCGAAGTTTCTGTCGCATTGCGCTCCATATTTACGCGAGATCGTGCTTGCAGGCCACGATCGCGACGAGGTGACCGCGCTGCTCTTTCCGAACTTAGAAGCGTGCCGCGAATTGGTGCCCGGCGGCTCGGACATCGACATCGTGCGCAGCGAGCGGGTCCGTGCCAAATTCCACAAGCTGCTGCAGGAGCTCGCCAAGGAGAGCACTGGCAGTTCCAATCGCGTGGTACGGGCGCTGCTGATGGAAGAGCCGCCGTCCATCGACAAACACGAAATCACCGACAAAGGCTCTTTCAACCAGGCTGCCGTGCTGCGCAACCGCGCCGGGCTGGTGGAGGAGTTGTACGCGGCCACGCCTTCGCCGGCCGTGCTCACGATTTAAAACACTCATGAAACTCGACAATCTGATCGCCATTGACACGCATGTCCACATTGAACCGGAACCGAGCGGCAACGCGGCAGAAGAAGCCGCACGCAAGTATTTCGGGAACGCCGGAGTCGGCTACGGCCGCAAGGAGTTGGCCGATTACTACCGGTCGCGCAAGATCGGCTGCGTCGTCTTCTCGGTAGACGAACGGCTCACGGGACGTCCGCAAGTTTCGAACGACGAAGTCGCGGCCTTCGCGGGGGAAAACAGCGACATTATCATGGCGTTCGCGAGCGTCGATCCGATGCGGGGGGCTGAGGCGGTGAAGGAAGCGCGGCGCCTGATCGCGACCGGCGGCTTCCGCGGGTTCAAGCTGCATCCGCCGCTGCAGCAGTTCTTCCCCAACGACAAAGCCGCGTATCCGTTTTACGAGGTTCTCAACGAAGCCAAGATGCCGGTGATCTTTCACACCGGGCACAGCGGCATCGGCACCGGGATGCCGGGCGGAGGCGGCGTGCATCTGAAATACGGCAACCCGATGGACATCGACGACGTTGCAGTGGACTTTCCCGATATGCCCATCATCCTGGCGCATCCGTCGTTCCCCTGGCAGGATGAGGCAATCTCGGTTTGCCTGCACAAGCCGCAGGTGTACATCGATCTTTCCGGATGGTCGCCGAAGTATTTTCCGCCGAACCTGATCCAATACGCGAACACGCTGCTGAAGCGCAAAGTGCTGTTTGGTTCCGACTACCCGCTGATCACGCCGGACCGCTGGATGTCGGATTTCGCCAGCATCGCCATCAAGGACGACGTGCGGCCGCTGATCCTGAAAGAGAACGCCGCGAAGCTGTTCGGGCTCAGCTAAACGGCGACGCTCAAGAACCGCTGACCCGTGTCGGGCGGTGCGGCATCGGCTCGCGGGAAGCAGACCTCGTAGCGCCGGTACACATCCTCCCAGACAGCGTCCCAAGAATACAGCTCGGCCGTTTCCCGAGCCTGTGCGCGCATGCCGGCAAGGCGCCCAGGATCGCGCGCCCATTCGAGGATGCGCGCGGCAAATTCCTCCGCGCTCGCAGCGAGCTCTCCGTTGACGCCAGGACGGACGAGGTACTTCGGACCGCCTTCGTGCGTGACGAGGGCGGGCACGCCGGAGGCCATCGCCTCCAGCACAACGTTGCCGAATGTATCGGTGGCGGAGGGAAACACGAACGCGTCCATGGAGGCGTAAGCGCGCGCGAGTTCCAGCCCGCGCTTCACTCCAGGAACTTCGGCGCGCCGTAGATTGGCCTTCAGCCAGGAGCGCTCGGAACCCTCGCCGACAACCAGGAAACGGTAGTTGCTCATGCCCGCTTGGATCAGGCATCGTTCGATATCGGCGAGCAGGCGCACGTTCTTCTCAGGAGAGAGCCGGCCCACGTAACCGATTATGAAGTCCTGATCCAAGCGTGAGCGATGAGCGGGAGAAAACAGCTCGGTGTCAATACCGCGCGTCATCAAGAACGCCGGCTTGCCGGTGCGGCGCCGCAGCGTGTCCACCAGGCCTGGGTTTGGCGCCAAAATCAGCTTCGCCAGGCGATAAAAGCGGACGGTGCGGTCCAGCGCCCAGTGCTCGAACCAGTTCGTAGCAGAGGAGCGCATGGAACCGGGCAAAAACCCGAGGAATTGACCGAGGCGGCGCGCGCCGAACTCGTGGATATTGGTGTGCCAGGAAGCTACCAGCGGCACGTGAAGTTCGTAGGCCAGCATCGCTCCCAGAATTCCCGCGTCGCTCAGCCCGGTGATGTGAATCAGATCGGGATGAAACTCGGTGAGCGCGGCGCGCAGGCGGTTCTTATGCCGCAAAAAAAGGAAGTCGATGGCAAGATCGTGTTCCAGGTTCCATCGCATCGGACCACGGTGAAACTCGAACGTGGTGAGCGAGGCTTCCTGTAACGTCCGGTCGACGGGGCCGGCATGCGCGGAAAACATGGGGAGCGCGCGGCGACGCGCAAAAGCAACAAACTCGCGGCTGGTCAGGGCGACGCCGTTCACCTCGTGAAAGCTGTCGGTGAAGAAAGCCACGCGGCGCGGGATCATGGCGCCACCTCTTCGGCTGCGGGAAACGCACTACGCAGCAGACGGCGCATGTGCGGCATGGAGGCGAATCGCAGAACGTTCACGAACACCGCTACAGGCGCCGGAATGCCCTGGCCGAACAACTCCGTCAGGCTGCGCACCTGGCCGTCGTCGCAGGCGTAGAAGACGCGGTCGCTCCATAACCGCCAGCCTTTGGCGTGCTGCTCGTAGGTGTGTAGCACGTCCATCATGTTCTGGACGATTCGCAGCGTGAACGGTTCCCGGTAGTGCTTCAGGATGAGCACGTCGCTCCAGCCTTCCCGCACTTCGGCGGCGAACTCGGCGAAAGTGGCGGCATTGGTGAGATTGAAGTTCGCGTTGGGCTCGACAGCGTGCCGGTCGCCCCCCGAGATAGGCGGCTTGCGCACAGCTTTTGCCAGCGCGACGGCGTCGCGGTTCTCGCTCCAGGGCCTGAGCCCGTTCAACTCGAGCGCGTGAAGGCTGGCCGGGAAGCGTCGCAAAAAATCCCACACGGTGGCGCGATGAGCCGCCTGACCGATTCCTTTTTCATCCCACAGCGGGTGGTTGAAGATAATCAGAGTTTCATTCAGCTTGGCGACCTCCGCGAGGATGTCCGCCAGAACCTGCTGCTCCGGCGCCAGAGTGTACGCGCGCATTGCCGAGAAGATCTCGCGCGCCTGCGCGGCCGGCAGATTGTGGATGCCCAGGTGAAAGAAGGTTGGACCGTAAGGCACGGTCCACTCGAACGAGACCGGCGTCCCGCGGCACTCGTCGAGTAGCTGCAAGGATACGGGCGCCTCGATATCATCGTGGTCGGTGAGGGAGACCAGGGCGTCCAGGCCGAGGCCCTCGATTTGCGACTTCTCCACGAGCCAAGCGTCGTGCGGGCCGAGCGGCGGCGTCCACCAGCCGCGCGAGAGATCCAGGGGGGCGCCGTGAATCTGACGGTAGCGGCGTTCTCCGCGCCGGATGGCGACCGAGAGGATCGGCGCCTGGGCGGCGGCACGATAGATGAAATCCAGGGTTTCGCGCGAGTGCAGGGTATGGCTGTGCAAAGACACACCCGTGCGGAAGCGATTGACTACGGCCGGGTCCTTCCATTGCAGGTGAATCGGTCCCATGCCTCAATCTGGCGCGATGGGTTTAACGTGTCATGTAACTTTGGTGAATTATTGATGAAACAAACGGTGCGCGAAATGTTTTGAGTGGCCGCGGCGCGCCAGAGCTAGCGGATCCGGCCGTGCTGAGCGACCGCCGGGCCGGCCTCCGAGGTCATCCGGTAGACGTCGGTGACCGCCAGTCCCAGAGCGACGGCGACGAAGCCATAGGCCAGCACCGTCCGAAGCCGGCGGCTCCCCCAAAACCGCCGGCCTAGCTCCTCCGAGCCAAAGCTTTCGCTTTGGGCCCTTGTCAGGGATGTCATGAGCGTTCCTCTACGGGGATCCGAATCAAAGCGGGCTCGGACTCCGCTCTCTCCAAATCGCGCTCCAGGCGGCTCTGGCCCAAGCCGTAGCCGGGGAAGCCGGGCAACCAGATCTGGCGCAGGAAGTGATGCCGCCCGTGGCGCAGGAAAACGAGCCTCGGCTCGGATCTTCCCGGCTCGCGCCGCTGCGGCAACACGGAGACCGATCTCCCGGTCCGCTGGTCGCGCAACCGGATACCGCCCGGACGCCCGGCGATCGCGAGTGAATAATCGCCGGGCGGCAGCGTCATTTGGTCAAAGTGAAATTCGAAGGGAATTCGTGTGAGCCAGTTCTCCTCGCGATTCAGAACCGGTCCCCAAAGCAGCGTCGCGAAGGCGCCCTTGAAGGCGAAATCGAGCAATTGGGGCTGCTTTCTGCGAGTATCAGAGCTTGTTCGGAGCACGCAGCCAGATGTGCAATCGGGTGGCCAAGGCCTTACCGGGCAAGCCCGGTTGATTTAGAACAGGTTGCGGGGCAGAACGATCGGGCGGGAGAAGCAAAAGGCGTCTTTCGGGAGTCATTCGATTCTCCTGGCGGGAACCCGGTCAACGGGCCTGACTGCAAAAAAAATGGAGGAGCCGGTGAGCTCCTCCTGCCAGACCCTACGGGTATAGGGAAAATTTGTTCGGAGTCTCTTGAGGCAATCCTGCGGCCAAAGAGGACGCGGGCTGTGCGAGCAGACCGGTTAATGCGCTAAATTATTGCGTGGGCCTGTGTTGGGCGCGTTCGTGAAGAGCGCCCGCCGCTCGCCGCCGCAGCCCGGACTGAATCAATCGGTTTATTATTCGAAGCAGTTGGTTAGCGATCCAAGATTCCAGCCGGAAGCGTCCATCTATTGTGAAATCCGGAAGCGAACCCAGGTTGGTAGCAGTACGAGGCCCTCTTAAGGGGTGTGTCTTCGTGTTGGACGAAGGCGAGTACTCGATCGGCCGGCAGGCCAGCAATAGCCTCCAACTGGAAGAGAATGCCGTTTCGCGCAAGCACTGTGTGTTCGAGCGGACCGGCCCGCGCTGTTCGGTGAAGGATCTGGAGAGCCGTAACGGCACGTTCGTGAACGGAACTCCGGTGACCGAGCAGCAACTGGAGCCCGGCGACGAGATTCGGGTTGGCGGCACGGTGTTCTCGTATCTGGTCGCGCCAAACGCACAGGCATCGCAGTTGGATTCCAACACACGGGAAGTCCGGCTGGAGGATTCTCTCTACCTGTCCACCAAGGGCCAGACGGTGCTGCCGCCGTCGGCCCGGGCGCTGCACGATCTGCGGACTCTGCTGCGCGTAAGCACCATGCTGCATTCCTTCCGCAGCCTGCACGATACGCGCTCCGGGCCGGCCGCCGACGTGTTGCGAAACCATCTGACATCTCTGCTGCTGGATCTGATCCCCGCGGAACGGGCTGGGGTCTTCATACCGGGCGCCGATCCGGGCTCCTGGTCACCGAACCAGGACGTGTACCGGCGGGCTTGCGACGAGCGGGTGGTGGTCTGGCTGGAGGATGCCGACAGCGCGGGTTTTTCGGCCATGGCGGCTCCGCTGGTGGTGCGGGACGAAGTGGCGGCGGTGGTGTATCTAGAGTCCGGCGATCCGGCGCGCCGCTTCGACGAAGGGCACTTGCAAGTCCTGACTGCGTTGGCAGGGATGTCCTCCGTCGCATGGGAAAATGCCACCATTCTGGGCTGGCTGCAGGAAGAGAACGAACGGCTGAAGGCCGAGTTGGGCCTGGAGCACGACATGGTGGGGGTCAGCACGAAGCTCCGCGATTTGCAGCGCCAGATGGCGAAAGCGGCGCCCGCCAATTCCACGGTGCTGATCCTGGGCGAAAGCGGGACGGGCAAGGAGCTGATCGCGCGGGCCCTGCATCACAACAGCCCGCGGACGGCTGGGCCATTCGTCGCCATCAACTGCGCCGCGCTTACCGACACGCTGCTCGAAAGCGAATTGTTCGGCCACGAGAAGGGCGCCTTTACCGGCGCGATCGCGCAGAAGAAAGGCAAGCTGGAGCTGGCCGAAGGCGGGACGGTGTTTCTGGACGAAGTGGGCGAGCTTTCTCCGCACCTGCAAGCCAAGCTGCTGCGCGTCCTGCAGCAGCGCGAGATGGAGCGCGTAGGCGGCAACAAGACCATCAAGCTGGATATCCGCCTGCTGGCTGCGACCAATCGCGACCTGGTCGAGGCCGTGAAGAAAGGCGATTTTCGCAAGGACCTGTATTACCGGCTCAACGTCGTGACGCTCAAGGCTCCCGCGCTGCGCGATCGTCCAGAGGATATTTTGCCGTTAGCCGAGCACTTCGCCAAGAAGTACGCCGCCGAATGCGGACGGAAGATCGCGGGGCTTTCGCCGGAAGCGCGCGCCTATTTGCAGAGCTACTCATGGCCCGGCAACGTGCGCGAACTCGAAAACGCCATTGAGCGCGCCGTGGTGTTGGGATCCACCAACACGCTGCTGGCCGAGGATCTACCCGAGCAGGTCCGGGAAACCCATCCAGCGGCCGTATCGGCCAGCCTCTACGAAGAGGCCGTGGAGGCAGCCAAGCGCCAGGTGGTGCTCAAGGCGTTCGACCAAGCCGATCACGATCATGAAAAAGCGGCCAAGATCCTGGGCCTGCATCCCAACTATCTGCACAAGCTGATCCGGACCATGGATCTGAAGCCGGCGTTGAAGCGTGCAAAGCGGTAGGGCGGCCTGAGTTGTTGGGCACCTCGTAGCAACGCGCCGTTCGACGCGCGGCTGTCATGCCTCGTGTTACTTTCTTGTGGTGGCTGCTGAAGCGGGAATCTACGTCGAGACCCTAATCCGTGCAGACGTTGATGAGGTCTGGAGGCATACTCAGGTGCCCGATCTCCATGAGCTTTGGGACCTGCGCTTTACAGCGATTCAGTACCTGCCTAAGCGGGCACAAGATGAGCCGCAACGTTTTCGCTATTCAACTCGAATTGGCTTTGGGTTCAAGATCGATGGAGAGGGCGAAAGTAAAGGCACACGCGAGGACGTGTCAGGTCTTCGCACATCCGCTTTAAAGTTCTGGTCTGCGGATCCTAAATCACTGATCAAAGAGGGCTCAGGTTACTGGCAATATGTTCCGACATCCGCGGGCGTTCGATTTCTGACATGGTACGATTATCGGATCCGGTTCGGCATCATCGGCCGGTTCATCGATCGGCTGGTGTTTCGGCCGCTGATCGGCTGGGCGACGGCGTGGAGTTTCGATCGCCTTCGTCTGTGGATCGAAGAGGGGATCCCGCCTGGGACCAGCTTGCGGCTGGCGTCCATTCATGCTTTTTCGCGAATCGGAATTGCCTTCATCTGGCTGTGGCAAGGGCTCGTGCCAAAGCTACTATTCCCAAGCGCTGATGAGCGGGCAATGATCCTGGCGGCAGGTTTGCCGCTTTCGATATTGCCGGTCGTTGGGTTTTTGGAGGTCGCATTGGGCCTTGTCACAGCCAGCCTCTGGCGCTGGCGATTTCTGTTTCTACTAAACGCCGGCGTTATGCTGCTCGCACTCACGGCCGTTGTTCTACGCTCGCCCTCTTACCTCGTAGCTGCATTCAATCCAGTAACGCTGAACGTAAGCATGGTCCTGCTTTCGATCGCCGGATACCTTTCTTCACAGGAACTTCCATCTGCCTCCCGCTGTCTTCGGCGCGCGCCCAAGGCGATAACATGAAATCGATCTACGAGCGTGCGCTGGGCTCAGACTTCGCACGTCTCCACCCCGAAATACAACGCAGATTCGGTTTCTCTAGTACAGACAAAGTCGCGTCTATAGGTACTGGAACAATGGAGCTGATTTGGCACGGCCTCCCATACACGCTACCTTTCTTATATGTCGGTTCCTGGCGTCGCATTATGTTTCCGGAAAGTGGTCGGAATATTCCGTTCCGGATTGACAACTACGCCTATGCCGATGCGTTGGGGCGGGAAACCGTCACGTGGATTCGAACATTTCACACTAAGCGTCCACGGCGCTTTGATGCATACATGATCTACAGCGAACGTCGGCAACGCATTGTCGACTATCTCGGGACTCACCAGCACCTGGCCGTTGATATCGATCTTAGTGTAGCTTCGAATGGAGGTCTTCGTCTCCGGTCTGGCGCTCAGCGCTTTTACGAAGGTTGGGTGGGATTTTCATTTCCAATGCTATTTTCGGGCATAGCAGACGTCTGCGAATGGTATGACGACGCGCACCGCTGTTTTCGGATCGAAGTTGTTGTGAAGAACCGGGCCTGGGGACGGCTGTTCGGCTACAACGGACATTTTCAAGTGGAGTGGCGCCCCGTTTCCAGCGGGGTCCCAGAACTCCTGCTGCCCAAACGAACTGAGCGACGGGAATAGTCCTGAAGCGCACCCAGCGTCAGGCACAGCGATGTATCATGACCTTTACATTTGTCCGGTGTCTTCCGGCTTCGCGAAGGAGAATCGAGATGGCGACATTCAACGGTGATCGAATCCGAACCGCGGCGGCTTGGCTGGCACTCGCCTGCGTTGGATCGATGGCGTGGGCGCAATCGCCTGTGATGACGGTCACTCTGACGGGGCAGTCGATGATCCGCTCCGACATCCGCGCGCATGCTCCCGACGAGGTGCCCATCATCAAGTCGCTGTTGAAGGGCGACGTGGCGTTCACGAATTTTGAATGCACCATCGTGGACGAGAAAAAGGGGCAGTCGCACAGGAACGGCCGGTTTGTTTCGCCGCCCGAAGCGATGGACGCCCTGCAGTCGTTCGGTTTCAACCTGGTTTCGTTGTCGAACAACCACTCCTGGGATCTCAAGGTGCCGGGCGTCGAGAATACGCTCGAAGAAGCAAAGCGACTGAAGCTGGCGCATGCGGGGACTGGAAACAACATCGCGGAAGCCGCGGCGCCGGGATATTTGCACACGTCCAAGGGCACGGTAGCGCTAATCGGACAAGCATCCGGCCTGGTTGAGCCGGGAGGCTCGGCCACTGCCACGCGGCCGGGCGTCAACGAACTGCGCGTGGAGGGAAATAAGCCGAACGCGGAGGATGCGCAACGCATCCTGGCGAGCATCCGGGAGGCGCGCAAAAAAGCCGACCTGGTCATCGTGTACGAACACAACCACGTATTCCCGGAGGATTTCCGGGTCATGATGCTGGAGGAATTACCGGACCGGCTGGTGCCGCCGGCTTGGCTGAAGCAATGGACGCACGATGAAGTTGACGCGGGCGCGGACATCGTAGTGATGCATGGCGCGCCGCTGCTGCACGGCGTCGAGATCTATCACGGCAAGCCGATCTTCTTCGACCTGGGCAATTTCATTTTTCAGGCGCCGCCCATCGACGTGCTGCTGGACGAGCCGATCAACTGGGAAAGCGTGGTGGCGTATGTGGAATTTCAGGGACGGCACCTGAAGTCGATCCGCTTCCAGCCCATCGCGATGAACAAGATCGGCAAGGGCCAGGCCGACACCGAGGATGAGCACACCAACAATCTGTTTCTGCAGACGCGGGGGCTGCCGAAGCCTGCAACCGGCGAGCAGGCGCATTACATTCTGGAGCGGCTGGCCGGATTGTCAAAGCCCTTCGGAACGACAGTCGAAGTGCACGGCGACGCGGCGGAGATCAAGCTGAAGGGCGAGAATTAGCGGGCTGGCGGCTCGACCAACCGGTTGTATTTCTTCAGCGCATCCCGCAGTTGATCGTGCGGCAGAGCGGTTACCATCGACCCGTGCGCCCCACTCATGGTCTCGGCGCCAACCATCGCGTTGACGATCGCCTCTTCGGTGGCCTGCACGGTCGCTTCGAAGATGGGATTGATGGAATCGTTCGGCAGCATCGTGACGTTCACCGGCTCCTTGGCAGCCGCGACATTCGGGTTGGCGGTCGAAAATGCGATGAAGATATCGCCGGACCCGTTGCCCGAAGTGGATCCCGTCCGTGCCAAGCCCATAGTCGCCCGGCGGGTCAAGCGCTGCACCTGATGCGGCAGCAGGGGCGCATCGGTAGCCACCACAATAATGATTGAGCCGACGTCCGGGCGGTACGGCCACCCCGCCGACGCGCGCGGCTGGTTGCGGACGATCTCCTCGCCCACGGGCACGCCCGCCACCAACAGTTGACGGCGCGCGCCGCAATTGCATTGCACCAGCACGCCCACAGTGTAGCCGCCCTGGCTCGCATCCAGCTTGCGCGAGGAAGTCCCGATGCCTCCTTTGAACCCGTAGCAGATCATGCCGGTGCCTCCGCCCACATTGCCTTCCGGCACCGGCCCGCTCGACGCCGCCGCAATGGCCGCGTCCACGTCCGACGGCTTCACGTGAAATCCATTGATGTCGTTCAGCACGCCGTCCCACGTTTCGGCCACCACCGGATAGGTGTAGAATCCGGCGGCGAAGGTGTTCGTGCCCGGCTTGCGATTGTTCTTCACCAGCCAGTTCAGGAACGCGTCGCGCACCACGCCCACGCTGTGCGTGTTGGTGATCAGAACCGGCCCGTCCAGGAAGCCGGACTCGGTCAGCCAGTGCGTGCCCGTCATGTCGCCGTTGCCGTTTTGCGAAAAGAAGCCGCTGAAAGTGGGATCCGACGACGCTTTCCCGCGCGGCCAAACCACCGTGACGCCGGTGCGGACGCTGTCGCCTTCGATGAGCGTCTGATGCCCCACTTCCACTCCGGCGACATCGGTGATGGCATTCATTGGCCCCGGCGTGCCTTCAAAGGGAACGCCCAAATCCCGCGCGCGCGGCTTGGTTTGCGCCCCGGCGAACGACGCCAAAAGGAACAGCAAAAGAACCGGCAGAGTGTGATGGCCCATAATTTGAGGGATTGTAACACGCCCCGGGGCGGCGTTCAGCCAAAGCTTGCCGGATTATGGTAATCTTTCGCCACGATGAACATCAGCACACCCACCCGCCGCGAAGTTCTCGCAGGACTCGTAGCGGCGCCGCTGCTTCATGCCGGCGTCGTTTCTTCCGCCTCCGACATTTGCTGGCTCAGCGCGCGAGAAATGGAACGGCTGATCCGCCAGAAGAAGCTTTCGGCGCGCGAAGCCCTGGCCGCGCACCTGAAGCAGATCGAGCGCGTGAATCCGAAAGTGAACGCGATCGTCACGCTGGTTCCCGAGATGGCCGAAGAGGCCGCGAAACGAGCGGACGAAGCGCAAGCGCGCGGCGCTATGCTCGGCCCATTGCATGGGCTTCCCATCGCGCACAAAGACCTGGTGCAAACGAAGGGCATCCGCACCACGTTTGGCTCGCCGCTGTTCCGGGACTACATTCCGAAAGAGGACGACTTGATTGTCCAGCGGATACGAGCTGCGGGCGCCATCGCGCTCGGCAAAACGAATGCGCCCGAATTCGGCGCGGGATCGCAAACCTTCAACACGATCTTCGGCGCCACTCACAATCCCTACGACCTCAGCAAAACCTGCGGCGGCTCGAGCGGCGGCGCGGCCGTGTCGCTGGCGTGTGGAATGATCCCGATCGCCGACGGCTCGGACACCGGCGGCTCGCTGCGCAATCCAGCCGCGTTTTGCAACATTGTCGGCTTTCGCCCGTCGCCGGGCCGTGTGCCGAATCCGAAAGCCGCTTTCGCGTGGTCCACTCTGACTACTTCCGGCCCGATGGCACGTACGGTTTCCGATCTCGCGCTGCTGCTGAGCGCGATCGCTGGTCCGGATCCTCGCTCGCCGCTTTCGCTGCCCGATCCCGGCGAAACCTTCAACCGGCCGCTGGATCGCAAGTTCAACGGCGTCCGCGTCGCCTGGTTTAAGGACCTGGGCGGCATTCCGTTCGATCCGCGCGTTCGCTCTGCAGTCGACGCCCAGCGCAAGACCTTCGAGAGCCTGGGCTGCATCGTCGAGCAGGCCGAGCCGGATTTCAACGGCGCCGAGTTCGCGTTCATGACGCTGCGTGCACTGGCGTCGGCCCATAGTCACGGCGAGAGTCTGCGCGCACACCCGGACGCTTACAAGGCCACTTTGCGCCAGGAAATCGAAGAAGGGCTGCGGCTCAGCGGCTCCGACGTCGCACGCGCCGAAACACTGCACGGCCAAGTGTGGCGGCAGTTTCAGGCGCTCCTGGAGAAATACGAGTTCTTCGTGCTGCCCACCACTCAGGTCCCGCCGTTCGACGTGAAACAGGAGTTTCCCACCGAAATCAACGGCATCAAAATGGACGGCTATATCGACTGGATGAGAGCCTGCTGGTATATCTCCATCGTCGGCAATCCGGCCATTTCTGTTCCCGCCGGGTTCACGCCCCAAGGACTGCCGGTCGGCCTGCAGATCGTCGGCCGCTACAACGCCGATTTCAGCGTGCTGCAAATGGGGCACGCTTTCGAGCAAGCGACGCACGTCGGACGGAAGCACCCGTCTATTGCATAACGATGGGCAAACCCGATTTCAAATCGGTGGATGAGTATATCGCCGCGCAGCCCGAGGCCGCCCGCGGCATGCTGAGGCGTGTGCGGAGCGCTATCCGTGCGGCTGTGCCCAGAGCCGAGGAAGTGATCTCCTACAAAATTCCAGCTTACAAGTTGTCAGGGCAGCCCGTTCTCTATTTCGCCGGTTGGAAACAGCACTACTCGCTGTATCCGGCGACGCCGGAGGTAGTCGCCGAGTTCAAAGACGAGTTGGGGCCGTACGAGATTCGCAAGGGCACGATCCGTTTTCCCCTCACCGATCCCGTACCGGTGAAGCTGATCGGACGCATCGCGAAGTTTCGTGCCGGGATAGTCTCGGCTCGCGAGAAAAAGGCCGTCAAAGCGCCGAAGAAGCGTCAGGCTGTTTCGAGTGCCATGAGGGCGAAACCCTCATAGCCGTTGGCCGCCACTTCGTCGCACTTCTGCCGGTATGGGCCCACCCCGCCGATGTACGGCATGAACACGCGCGGCTTGCCGGGGATGTTCGACCCCATGTACCACGAATTCGCTAGCGGAAACAGCGTCGTATTGCCCACTTCGCGGACGTGCTCTACCCAGGCGTTCTCGGCATCCGCGGTGGCTTCGATGCCGGCCAGTTCATGGCTGCGCAGATAGGCCAGGCAGTCGGCGATCCAGTCCACATGCTGTTCGATCGAAATCGCCATGTTCGAAAGCACGGACGGGCTGCCGGGGCCGGTGATCGTGAACAGATTCGGGAATCCGGCGACCATCAGCCCCAGATACGCGCGCGGTCCCTCCGACCATCTCTCGTTCAACGTCGCGCCGCCGCGGCCGTGGATCTGGATGTTCGAGAGCGCACCGGTCATGGCGTCGAAGCCAGTCGCAAATACGATGCTGTCCAGTTGGTACTCGGCGTCGGAGGTCCGAAGACCCGTGGGCGTGATCTCTTCGATCGGCGTCTCCCGCACGTCTACCAGCGTAACGTTGTCGCGGTTGAAGGTTGCATAGTAGCCGGTATCGATGCAGAGACGCTTCGTCGCGAAAGGGTGGTCCTTGGGTAAGAGCTTCTCCGCGACCGCGGGATTCTTGACGATCTCACGAATCTTGGAGTGAATGAACTCGGCCGCGGTAGCGTTGGATTCCTGGTTCACAATCAGGTCGGAGAAGGCTCCGAGCATGCAAACGCCGCCGCGCTCCCAGCGCTTCTGGTATTCGCGCTGCCGCTCCTCCGCCGTAGCCTCCAGCGCGGACTTGTCGTTGTGCTCAATGAGCATCCCGAACCCGCCGGTCTTGGCTTCGTGGCGGTAGGCGGCGCTATTGGTCTTCCAATCCTCCTGCTTTTCATCCGAGAGGGGGACATTGTGCGCGGGCACGCTGAAATTGGGCGTCCGCTGGAACACGTAGAGATGCGCCGCCTGCTGCGCGATCATGGGAATCGACTGAATTCCCGACGAGCCCGTTCCGATCACGCCCACCCGCTGGCCGGTGAAATCCACGCCTTCGTGCGGCCAATGACCGGTGTGATATGTCTTGCCCTGAAACGAATCGCGGCCCTTTATATCTGGAATCTTCGCCGCCGACAGGCAGCCCGTCGCCATAATGCAGAACTGGGCCGAAATGCGGTCTCCCTGGTCTGTCTCGATGGTCCATCGGCTGGCGCCTTCATCGAAGGCCGCCTTGGTCACCCGCGTCTCGAACTGGATGTCCCGCTTCAGATCGAAGCGGTCGGCCACGTGATTCAGATAGCGCAGAATCTCCGGCTGCGTGGCGTAGCGCTCGGTCCACTCCCACTCCTGCTCCAGCTCCTTCGAGAATGAATACGAATATTCCAGGCTTTCGACATCGCAGCGAGCCCCCGGATAGCGATTCCAGAACCAAGTGCCGCCCACTCCGGCTGCCGCTTCCAGAATCCGCACGGAAAAACCTAGGCTGCGCAGGCGATGAAGCATATACAAGCCGGCAAAGCCCGCGCCAACCACCACAGCATCCAGCTCGGTTTCCCGCTTCGAGGGCGTTCGCATCGTTACGATCTCCTTGCGCTCCGTCTCCGGCGATCATATCGCAAATCGATCCGTCCGCCCGGACGCCTCGGCGTACGTTAACATTGCATTTCATGCCCAAATCTCCAAGTGGGAAGCGAAAACCGGTCAGCGTATTGGCGATCGACGTCGGGGGAACGCACGTGAAGGTGCTCGTCACCGGTCATCGAACGCCGGTAAAGATCGATTCCGGGCCGGCTATGACGCCCAGGAAGATGGTCACCGCCGTCCGGAAGGCCGCCGCGCAATGGAAATACGACAGGGTTTCCATCGGCTACCCCGGGCCCGTCCTGCACGGCAAGCCCGTCAGCGAGCCGCACAACCTGGGGCCAGGCTGGGTTGGCTTTGATTTCCAGAAAGCATTCGGCCATCCCGTTAAACTGATCAACGATGCCGCCATGCAAGCCATCGGCAGCTACGAAGGACGCCGGATGCTCTTCCTCGGATTGGGGACCGGACTTGGCACGGCGCTTATCGTGGACGGCGTGCTCCAGCCCATGGAACTCGCCCACCTGCCGTACAAGAAGGGGCAGACTTACGAAGACTACATCGGGCTTCGCGGCCTGGAGCGGCTGGGCAAGAAGAAATGGCGGCGCCATGTGGCCGAGGTCATCACCACCCTCAAGAATGCGCTGGAGGCCGACTACGTCGTACTCGGCGGCGGAAACGCGAAATTCTTAAAAGAACTACCTCCCGGCACTCAACTGGGAAGCAATGAGCATGCGTTCAAGGGCGGCTTTCGCCTCTGGCAGCCCGCCTGGTCGTCGCTATAGAGCTGAAGTCCCACCCGCTCGGAACCAAGCGACGCTACGTTAACATTTCTATTCATGCCTGAATCCCCCATCACTGCGCGCAGCCAGGACTTCGCCGCCTGGTATCAGGACGTCGTCCTTCAAGGCGACATGGCCGAGCCTGCGGAAATCGTCAAAGGCTGCATGGTCATCAAGCCCAATGGCTACGCTGTCTGGGAACTGCTGCAGCGGGCGCTGGACGATCGATTCAAAGCTACCGGCCATCAAAACGCGTATTTCCCTTTGCTGATCCCGCAGAGCTTTCTGCAGAAGGAAGCGGAGCACGTCGAAGGCTTCTCACCTGAGCTGGCCGTCGTCACAGTGGCCGGAGGCAAGCAACTCGAAGAGCCGTACGTGATCCGGCCGACGTCGGAAACCATCATTGGCCACTTCTTCGCCAAATGGATTCAGAGCTACCGCGACCTGCCGGTGCTGATCAATCAATGGGCGAATATCATCCGCTGGGAGCTGCGAACCCGCATGTTTCTGCGCACTACTGAATTTCTCTGGCAGGAAGGACATACCGCGCACGCTACGCACGAGGAGGCGCTCGAAGAAGTGCTGCGCATGCTGGATGTCTACGCCGACGTGGCCGAGAACGTCATGGCCATGCCGGTGATCAAAGGTCAAAAGACCAGCGCCGAGAAATTCGCGGGCGCCGTTCGGACCTTCGCCATCGAGGCCATGATGCAGAATGGACTGGCGCTGCAGGCGGGTACCAGCCACGATCTTGGCCAGAATTTCGGCCGCGCTTTCGATGTTCGCTTCCAGACTAAAGAAGGCCAGCTCGATTATGTGTGGCAGACCAGCTGGGGAGCCAGCACTCGCCTGATTGGTGGTCTCGTGATGAGCCACTCTGATGACAAGGGGCTGGTGCTGCCGCCCGCGCTCGCGCCGGTGAAGGCCGTGCTGGTGCCCATTTTTCGCAAAGACGACGAAAAGGCGCACGTGATGGAGACCGCCGGCCGGCTGGCGGCGGAGGTCGGCGCCAAAATCGACGATCGCGAGGGCCAATCGCCCGGTGCGAAATTCTTCCACTGGGAGCGCCGCGGCGTGCCCATCGTGTTGGAGCTTGGCCCGCGTGACGTGGCATCCGGCAACGTCGTATTGAAACGCCGCGACACCGGAGCCAAGGAAGTGCTGCCCCAGACCGAGCTGGCCGCACGCATCCCAGCTGTGCTGGCCCAGATGCAGAAAGATCTCTACGCTGCCGCTAAACAGCGCCTGGAAGCCAACACGGTGCTCGCCAATTCCCTCCGCGAAGTGGAAGAGATCCTGAAGGACGTGACAGCCGAAAAAGGCGGCGGCAAGTTCGTCATGGCACATCTGAAAGACGATCCTGCCTGCGACGCCCGCCTCAAGGAATTCAAAGCCACCGTCCGATGCATTCCTCTCGTGGACCAGCACGACGGACCCGGTAGATGCATCCTTACCGGTGAGCCGGTGGACCGACGCGTCGTGATCGCCAAAGCGTACTGAGTCCGAGGATTCACAATGGCAAACACGCGCGAATCCACCGAAATCATCGTCAAAGCCGTGCCAGGCTTTGCCCCCGCGTGGCAAGACTTTCTCAGGGAATGGGAGAAGGTCAACCCTCCGCCCTTATATCTGGCAATGGGTGAGCTGGCGCATTACATTGTCGACGCGTACGTGCGAGGCAACACTGCAGAATTCGTGGAGTTGTTCGCGGCGATCGAGGTCGCCCTCCAGGAAGAGAACACCGAACTTCACATTTTACTATCGGTAGGTCTCTTTGAAGACATCCAGAACATTTCCAGCCACCGAACGTTCGACTCCAAGTCGTTTAGGCACTGGCTGGGCCGCGAGAGCCTACGCGCCTGGGACCAAGTAGAGCTGGCATGCGGGAAGTCGCGGCAAGGGCAGCAGAACGAAGACCACGATGGTGGCAGTTTTGGCGATGGAAGAAACGCTTTAGTTACCAAAGAGCACTGTCGCAGGTAGAGAATCCCAAACTTCGGAAGATCATCGAACAGATGTATCGCAGAAACTAGCGGTCTTATGAGGACTATACTGTGGAGTAGAGTCCACATATGGAAACCATCCAAGTCGTTCTTGACAAGCGGCTTCTGCAAGCGGCCAACCGGGCGGCCCGTCGAACGAAGCAGAATCGATCTGCCTTAGTCCGCGATGCGCTTCGAGAGCACCTTCGGAGGCTGGAAATCCGCGCGCTGGAAGAACTCGACCGCGAAGGTTATTCCCGGCACCCCCATACACCGAATGAATCGCTACCTTGGGAAGCAGGAGCAACGTGGCCGGAACAATAGCAAGAGGGGACGTCCGTCTTTACCAATTCGCACCACCAGACAAGAAGCGGCCGGTGGTCGTACTGACTCGCGATAGCGCCGTCCATTACCTGTCTACCGTAACAGTGGCACCGATCACATCCACGATTCGAGGCGTGCCCTCCGAAGTCGTGCTAGGCGAAGAGGATGGCATGAAAGCTCCTTGTGCTGTCAACCTGCACAACACCGTCACCGTCTCGCAACAGCGTTTGGGGAAGCGAGTGGCGCGCCTCAGTTCACTTCGAATGAGCGAAATCTGCGTTGCCTTGCGCTTTTCGTTAGGATGTGAACCGCATCCAGCTGTATAGCTTGGTGGCCGCAGCGGAACTGGCTCACTCGATCTCAAGCCGCTCGTACGCCAGCACCAGTTCCTCGATCGCCACATCCGTGCTGTCTGCGTTCAAATCCCCAAAACTGTATTTCGCGGGCCAAGCGCGAACCAGCCGCCAGGTGAACACCACTTCGCCGAGGTCTTCCGATAGGAGCGAAATCACTACGGTCCGCCGCGCGTTGGCGTCGCCGTTGCGGACATCGTTGATCCAGTTGTAGAGGTTCAACGAGCCGATGATTCCTCGCCGCAGCACGACGTTGTCATAGCGTGCGAGCCCGGGCAGCTTGTGAGTTCCCGACTCCTTGTCTTCTCCCGTGCGGTATTCGATCACGTCAATGGAAATGTCCGGCAGCACGACCTCGGAGAAACTAGCCTCCAGGCCGTCCGCCCCGGCGCCGAGGTCCACGCGAAAGTGCTGATTGCCATAAGGGAGATTACGAAGAACAGCCATACGAAGGAGAACTCCTTTCATTTCGCGAAACGAAGGCGATGCCGCGATAAATGGAGAGATCGTGAACGATTGTGCAGGAAAACCGCTGGCCCGCCCGGTCCGAGTAAGAGATCTCCGCCGTGATTCGCAGCGGCTCTTCCCGAGCGAAGTACGCCGCGCTGGAGTCCAGCAAGGTGCGAATCGTGCGCGCAGGCGCCAGGAATTCGATATTGCGAAACAACGGCAACTCCGGCATGGACACCGAACCGCCCAGGCCCGTGAAGGCAGGCTCGAAAGCGACGTGCACGCGCTGCGCCGGCTGGGCGCCGATATTGGCCACCGCGATAAACAGCAGGCCGTCCTCAAAGATGACATCGACGATAACGTCGGGCCGCGGTTCCATCGTTGCCGTCTATTCTACTCGCATGGGACGCGCCGGTCTGCCGGCTCCCGTGCCAATCGCCAGGCCCCCTGCGATAATAGGGTTACTCGCGTCATGTCCTGTGCCCCATTTGTCGAGCAGATCCCCAGCGCCGGCTCGGGCGTGGTGGCGAGTTAACGGTGGCGTCGAACGCACAGAATCCGGCTCCGGCCGAGAGCGTGGTTCGATCGGCGGGGATTGTCTCCGTGGCTGTGGCGATGTCGCGCGTCACCGGACTCCTGCGCGAAATCGTCATGGCGCGCCTGTTCGGCGCCGGCTTCATCTACGACGCCTTCCTGCTCGGCTTCCGCATCCCCAATCTCACGCGCGATCTGTTTGCCGAAGGCGCGCTGTCGTCCGCCTTCGTTCCCATCTTCACGCAAACGCTGGCGCAAAAAGGCCGCAAGGAAGCCGCCGAGTTGTCCAACCTGGTGGCCACGGCGCTGATTCTCATCGTGGGCGCATTCTGCCTGCTCGGCATCATCTTTAGTCCCGCGCTCGTCGACCTGCTGGCCGAAGGCTTCCACAATGTGCCCGGCAAATTCGAACTCGCCGTCAAGATGACGCGCATCATGTTCGCGTTCCTGCTGCTGGTGGCGCTGGCGGCACAGGCCATGGGGGTGCTGAACGCCTGCAACCGTTTCGCAGTGCCGGCGCTCGCCTCCACTTTCTTCAATCTCGGCTCGGTGACCTTCGGCCTGATCTTGGGATACGCGCTCGGGCCGATGTTGGGCATCGACCCGATCACCGGCATGGCCATCGGCGTTGTGCTCGGCGGCGCCTTGCAACTCTGCTGGCAACTTCCCGCGCTCCGCGCCCAAGGGTTTGTCTTCCACCCGGCCATCGATTGGAATCATCCCGGCTTGCAGAAAATTATCCGCCTGATGGGACCCGCGATTCTGGGCAACGCAGCGGTGCAAATCAACGTGATGGTGAACACCAACTTCGCCTCACGCATTCCCGGCAACGGCCCCGTAAGCTGGCTCGGCTATGCGTTCCGCTTCATGCAGCTTCCGCTCGGATTGTTCGGCGTCGCCATCGCTTCGGCGACTCTGCCTTCCATCTCGCGCAGCGCCGGCGCCGGCAACATCGACGAGTTCCGCCGGACGCTTTCCAAATCGCTCGGCATGGTCTTCCTGTTGACCGTGCCGTCGTCCGTCGGCCTGGTCGTTCTGGGAAACACGATGATCGGGGCGATTTATCAAGGCGGCAAATTCAGCGCCTACGACACACAGGAAACGGCGCTCGCGCTTTCGTGCTACGCAATCGGGCTCGCGGGCTATGCGGCCTTGAAAGTGATCAATCCCGCCTTTTACGCGCTGCACGATGCGCGCACGCCGATGATCATAAGTCTGTTATCCATCGCGGTGAATTTCGTCACGGCCAGCCTGCTGCTGGACAAAACACGTCTGGGCCACGCCGGGCTGGCGCTCTCCACTTCCGCCGTTGCGATCTTCGGCGCGTTGGTGCTGTTCATCATTCTTCGGAAGCGGATTGGAGGAATCTACGGACGCAACCTCGTCAATAGCACCTGGAAGATCATCGTAGCCTCGGCGGCCATGGGCGGCGCAGTTTGGCTTTTCAGCCATGGCGTGCAGGCCTCGCTCGGTATCCGCCGCCTGGCCCGGATTGTGGACTTGGCTGGCTCCATTCCTCTCGGTCTTCTGGTGTTCTACGGAGCCTGCCGCGTATTGCACGTGAGCGAGCTTGATCTTGCGACGCGCGCGCTATCAGGTCCCATCGCGCGGCGGCTGCGTCGCGCCCGCTCCTAAAATCCCACCTACGAGCTTCCGATGAGAACTCCGGTCGCGAAGACCAGTATGCCGCCCAGTCCCACTTGCAAAGCCGCGGACAGCGGCGGTGTGTCCATATAGCGGTGTCGCACCCAGGTGATGACGCCCAGTTCGATCACCACCACCAGCGCAGCGACGACCATGGCCACTCGAAAGTCCGGAATCAGAAACGGCAGCGTGTGCCCGATGCCGCCCAGTGCCGTCATGAGGCCGCACACCAGCCCGCGCGCCCACGGATGCCCGCGCCCCGTCAAGCTGCCATCGTCGGAGAGAGCCTCGGCGAAGCCCATGCTGATTCCAGCGCCGACAGACGCCGCCAGCCCGACCACGAAGGCATCCCGGCTCTGGTGCGTGGCAAATGCCGCCGCGAATACAGGCGCGAGCGTCGACACCGATCCATCCATCAATCCGGCCAGGCCCGGCTGCACGATCTGCAAGACGAACAGTCGCCGGTTGGCTTCTTCTTCCTTGGCCTTGATGTCGGGCCCCAGCTTGGCTTTCTCAAGCTCCGACGCTTTGTCTTCGTGCGTTCGCTCTTCCTGCGCCAGATCGTCCAGGAGTTGTCGCACGCTGGCGTCTTGCGCTCGCGCCGCGGCTTTCTCGTAGAACCTGCGGCTCTCCACCTCCATTGCGCTGGCCTGACTGCGAACCACGTCCAGCCGTAGCGGCTGAATCAGCCATATCGGGCTGCGGTGGACGAAGCCGCGGACGTCTTGGCGGCGGATCAGCGGGATGTGCTCGCCGAATTTCTGACGGAATAATTCGATCAGGCGACGGCGATGGCCGGACTCCTCCTCGCGCATGCCGTCGAACACCTCGGCGGTTGTCGGAAAGTTCTCCCGCAAACCTTCGGCGTATTCCGAGTAAACCCGCTCGTCTTCTTCTTCGAGCGAAATGGCGAGCGCCAGGATCTCGCGCTCCGAGAGGCTGTCGAAGCTCCGCATACCTTCAGTATGCCGAAGTCACGCGCGCAGCCGGATAAAGAACCACACCACGCCCACCGCCAGCAGCAGGGACGCGGCTACCGGCACCACCCGCCGGGTCCACGCCCAGCGCGCCAGCCGGCCGATGACGAAGGCAAACAGCGCGATCAGCAGCAGCTCCGCGATCGCCACGCCCGCAAGAAACGTTCCTGCGCTGAATCCGCTTTCGGTGAGAAACACGGAGAAGTACGCGCCGTGAAAAAGTCCCAGCACAGCCACGACGAGCCAGCGCAATCCCGATTTCGGCAGCAGAATGATCTCGAATGCCAGGTAGGCTATGGTCAGCGCGGCAGCGGCTTCAATGAAGCGCGGCGATAAAGGAAACGAGATATGCGGCGCCACCGCGCAGGCCAGCACCTCGGCGGCCAGGAACGCGGCCGTCAACGCGATCAACTCCCGGCGGCTACGCGCGGCGAGTGCCAGGCTGGCCAGAAACAACAGCGGCGCCAAACCTCCGCTGGCGCGCATGAATCCAGCGGATAATTCGCGAATCGCGGTCTCAAAGGCGCTGGGCGGGCGGAAGCGCAGTTCGGCCGAAGTATAGGAAAGATCGAAAACGGCTTCGTCGCTTTTGTCTCCGCGGTAGGCACGCAGCAAATGCACGTGATTTGGAACCGTCACCGACGCCAACGTGCATTCCACGTTCACCGATTCCACGGCGGAGGGAAACTGCAGATCCTCAGTGCAAACATAGGTGTCGCCGTCTTGGTGGCAGCCCGGATTCTCGGGCTTCAACCAGGCGCCGCTGCCGCGGAAGCGGACATGGTCCAGCAGAGTGTGCTGCGGCTCATGTACGTGCGCCACTTCGTACATCGGAATCCGCAACTCGTAATGCGCGCGATTGCCGTCCACCTTCAAGTCGCCCGTGCTCATGCTCACCATGTGCCCGGCAGCCTGGAGCGCGATCACGAACAACCATCCAAGCCGCATCGTCATGCTTTTAATGTCGGCACCAATTCTACAGTGCGTCTTCGCCGCAATCGCAGGAAGATCACGCGGAGAACCGCGATCACGGGCACGGAGAGAAACATTCCCACGACGCCCGCGATCTGTTCTCCCGCCAGCACACCAAACAATACCAGCAAAGGACTCAGTTGAACGCCCTTACCCATGAGGTACGGCGACAAACCATAATCCTGCACCAGCCGGAAGACCACCCAGAAGATCGCATACAACAGCAAATGGCTGTAGCCCGTCAGCCCGGCAACCAACAATACGACCAGGCCCCCGGCCGCCGGTCCGATCACCGGAATGAACTCGCCCACCGCCGTGACTCCGGCCAGGAGGATCCCGTACTGGGCTCCAGTAATCCCGAGGAAGACCGCGTTTGCCGTGAAGGCGGAAAGCGAAAGCAGTACAAGGGCGCGAATGTATTCGCCCAACAGCCGGTTGATGTCCTCGAGAATCTCGTCCACCACGGGCTGGCGCTCCTCTTCGAAGAATCCAGTCACAACACTTTCACGCATGTCGGATCCGTCCTTCAGAAAAAAGAAAGCTAGAATTGGAATCAACACCAGGTAGAGCGCGTACCGGGCGCCGGAGACCAGATGGCCGCCGACGCTCTTGATATAGGGCAGAATCTGCTGTCCGCCGAGGTTCAGCTCGTTCTGCACAGTCTGAATGATCCTGTCGCGCGCAGGCTCCAGCCAAACCGGTAGGGGAAGTTGCATCCAGCCTCCATTTTTCAACAAAGAGGGGAACTGCGAGGCTAGGCCGTTCGCTTCATCCACGAGTCGCGAACCAAGCGTGCTGGCCACGGCAACGATGGCGCCAATCAAGAGCAGATAAACGATGGCCAGCGCCAGGCGGGGAGAAACTTGACGTGGCGTAAAGCGCTCCACCAAGCCAACCAGCGGCATCAGCAGATAGGCGAACAACAGCGCGATCACGAACACGGCCAGGGTCTCGCGAATCGCATAGGCGGCCGCGACCAGCAGCAGCATTAGAACTACAGTCCAGGAGACGCGTGCGGCCCCGGGATCGATCCCCAGCATGCCCTCAGCATAGCGTGAAAGGCCGGAGTTATTCTTAAGGTTCGTGCCCACCACAACCAGCGGTCCTATGCGAAAACTCGTCGACGATTTGCAGTCGCTGGAGGACCGCATCCGGCAGGGGGGCGGGCCGAAGAAGGTCGACAAGCAGCACCGGGAAGGCAAGCTGACGGCGCGCGAGCGAATCGCCAAGCTGTTCGACTCCGGATCGATGTTCTTGGAGGTCGGGCTGCTGATCGCCTATGACGAATACGATGGTCAAGCACCCGCGGCTGGGGTGGTCACCGGCATCGGAAAGATCGAAGGCCGCGCGGCCGTGGTCGTGGCCAACGACGCCACGGTCAAGGCCGGCGCATGGTGGCCGGAGACAATCACCAAGATTTTGCGCGCGCAGGAAATTGCGATGCGCAACCGCGTGCCCATCGTCTATCTGGTGGATTCGGCAGGCGTGAACCTGCCGCTGCAGGACGGCATCTTTCCCGGCCAATATGGCGCGGCGCGCATTTTCTATTACAATTCCCTGATGCGGCGCAAGCTGCACGTGCCGCAGATTGCCGCGGTGATGGGGCCGTGCATCGCGGGCGGCGCCTATCTTCCGGCCTTGAGCGACGTCATCATCATGGTGGAAGGCACCAGCTTCATGGGCCTCGGCGGACCGAACCTGGTGAAGGGCGCAGTGGGCCAGGTGGTGGACGCCGAAACGTTGGGAGGCGCGCGCATGCACACCACTGCCAGCGGCGTCGCGCATTTCATGGCCGCTGACGATGCGGCTTGCCTGGACTTGATCCGGCAAAGATTCCGGGCGATGCCCTCGCCCCTCGCGGCCCCGAAAGGAACCGCGCCCGCCAAGTCCGCCGAGGGCCTCTACGATTTGCTGCCGGCCGATCATCGCTTACCGTATAACGTCGAGGAGGTGATCGAGCGCATTTTTGATCGCGACGATTACCTCGAATTCCAGCCCGCGCATGCACCCGAGTTGTTGTGTGCCGAAGCTCGGCTCGCGGGCCGTCCCGTGGCTTTGATCGCCAACCGCCGCGGGTTTCTGAAGACCGAAGGTAGAGCGCGCATCGGCGGCATCGTGTATACCGAATCCGCGCGTAAGGTGGCCTATTTCGTCGAAAACGCGGAGCGCAACAACACGCCGCTGGTCTACTTGCAGGATGTCTCGGGTTTCATGGTGGGTGTGGATGCAGAACGCGAAGGAATCATTCGCGCCGGGGCGGAGATGGTGGAGACGATGGCCTGCGCAACGGTGCCCAAGATCATCCTGACGCTGAATCACGCAAGCGGCGCGGGATACTATGCCATGGCCGGCCAGGGCTTCGATCCGAATTTCACCTTCGGCTGGCCTACGGCGCGCATCGGCGTGATGGAAGGCGACTCCGCGGTGCAGGCCGTGCATGGTCCCGAACTAGAAAAGCTGAAGGCCGACGGCAGCCCCATCCCGGACGATCTGAAGGAGCGTATCGAGCGGACTCGCGCGGACTACGAGCGCTGGCTGGACGCGCGCTTTGCGGCGGCGCGCGGGCACGTGGACGCGCTGATCGATCCGCTCGAAACGCGCCGCGTGTTGGCGTTCGCGTTGGAAATTGCCACGGCGCATGGCCACCGCGAGCATCTCGCGCTCGAGACGCTCTGACGGAATCCGATGATCCGAATCGCAAATGGGCAGGGGTTTTGGGGCGACTGGCTGGAAGCGCCGGTGCGGCTGGTGGAGCAAGGCCCAATCGACTACCTGACGCTGGATTATTTGGCCGAAGTGACCATGTCGATTCTCCAGAAACAGAGGCAGGCCGATCCGAACCTCGGCTACGCGCGCGATTTTCCGCCGTTGGTGGCGCGCCTCGAGAAGCTGCTGCACGAGCGCCGCGTGAGGGTGATCGCGAACGCGGGAGGCGTTAATCCGATCGCGTGCGCCCAGGAAGTCCGGCGGCTGGCGCCATCGCTGAAGGTCGCCGTCGTGGTCGGCGATGATGTTTTCGAGCGGCTGGACGAATTTCTCGCAGCCGGCCATGCGATGAACAGCATGGATACGGGCGAGCCGCTGAGCACGATTCGCAGCAAGATTTTGAGCGCGAACGCCTACATCGGCGCCTTCCCGCTTGCAGAAGCTCTGGAAACCGGCGCCGATGTCGTGATCGCCGGCCGCTGCGCCGACGCCGCGCTGGCGCTCGCGCCCATGCTGCAGCGCTTCGGTTGGAAAGCGGATGCTTGGGATTTACTGGCGGCGGGAACCGTTGCCGGGCACATCGTCGAGTGCGGCGCGCAGGCCACCGGCGGCAACTGCCAGGTGGATTGGCAGAGCATTCCGGATATGGCCAACATCGGTTATCCCATCATCGAAATGGAACCGGATGGGGCGTTCAGCATCACCAAACACCCCGGCACCGGAGGCCGGGTCGGTTGCGATGTAGTGAAGGAGCAGCTGTTGTACGAGTTGGGCGATCCCAAGAGTTACATCGTGCCGGACTGCATGGCGGACTTCACCACGATTCAGTTGAAAGACGCTGGGCCAGATCGCGTGCGCGTATCCGGCGTTCGCGGCCGGCCGCGCCCGGAGATGCTGAAGCTGTCAATCAGTTATGCGTGGGGCTGGAAGTCGATCGGAACCTTGGTGTACAGCGCGCCACAGGCTTTGGAGAAGGCCCGTGCGGCCGACCACATTGTTCGCGAGCGGCTGCAGCAACTCGGCTTGGCGTTCGACGAAATTCGTACCGAATTTTTCGGCGTGAATGCCTGCCACGGCCCGGTCGCGGTGGCGAATCCGGATCCGCCGGAAGTGCAATTGCGCATCGGCGTGCGCGGCCATGACAAGAAAGCAGTGGACCGATTCACGCGCGAACTGATCCCTCTGGTGCTCAGCGGACCACCCACCGGCACCGGCTACGGCGACGGGCGGCCGCAGGTTCGCGAAGTAGTGGCCTTCTGGCCCGCGCTCATTCCTCGCGATCTGATCCGGACGTCGGTGGAGGTGGTGGAGTGAAGATCGCGCTATCGCGCATCGCGCATGCCCGCTCCGGGGACAAGGGCGACACCTCCAACATCGGCGTCATCGCCTTCGACCCGCGGCACTATCCCTTGCTCGTGCGGGAGGTGACGGCGGAACGGGTCAAACAATTCTTCGGCGAATTCGTAAAGGGCAAAGTGGAACGCTACGAGCTGCCCAATCTTGGCGCGCTGAACTTCCTTCTGTTCGAAGCGCTGGACGGCGGCGGAACGTTGTCGTTGCGTATCGATGCGCAGGGCAAGACGCTGGGCGCGGCGCTGCTCCAGATGGAGATCGAGGCGAGCGACAGCGAGCTTAGTGTTTAGCTCTCGTCGCCAGAAACGATGTATCCGTTCGTCCGGCGATGAAATCAGGATCGTTCATGATGCGCTGATGCAGTGGGATGGTGGTGTAAATGCCCTCGACAACGAACATGTCGAGCGCGCGGCGCATACGCGCGATGGCTTCGCTGCGGTCCGCGCCGTAGGCGATGAGTTTGGCCACGAGCGAATCGTAGAACGGCGGAATCACGTAGTCCGTGTACGCGGCGGTGTCGACGCGAATGCCGATATCGCCCGGAAGGTTCAGGCCGGTGATCCGGCCGGGCGATGGCGCGAAAGTATCCGGATTTTCGGCGTTAATTCGGCACTCGATGGCATGTCCGCGGATCGTCACCGGTTGCGGGATGATCTCGGACAGCCGGCAGCCGGACGCGATCAGGATCTGGCTTTTCACCAGATCGAGGCCGGTGATCGCCTCGGTGACCGGATGCTCCACCTGAATGCGCGCATTCACTTCAATGAAGTAGAGATTGCCTTTTTGATCCATCAGGAACTCAATGGTTCCTGCATTCGTATAGCCGATGCGCCGCATGGCTTCGCTTAGGCCGGCCTTCATCTTCGCGCGTAACTCGGGAGTCATGGCGGTTGACGGCGCTTCTTCGAGCAGCTTCTGATGGCGGCGCTGGATGGAGCATTCCCGCTCGCCCAGAATCTCAACGTTTCCGTGCTCGTCGGCCAGGAGTTGAAACTCGATATGACGCGGCGCTTCGACCAGCTTCTCCATGTAGACATCCGAGGAAGAGAAGGCGGCCTGGGCTTCCTGCTGTGCCTGGCTCAAGAGAGAAGCGAGCTCGGACGGCTCACGGACGATGCGCATGCCGCGGCCACCACCGCCCGCCGAGGCTTTCAGCATCACCGGATAGCCGATGCGCTCTGCTGTCTCCAACGCTTCTTCGGCGCTCTTCAGAATTCCTTCCGAACCAGGAAGAATGGGCACGCCGCATTCAGCCATCGCCGCGCGGGCGTGCTGTTTGAGACCCATCGCACGGGTAACTGCCGGCTTCGGACCGATGAACTTGATCTCAGACGTCTCACAAACTTCGGCGAAATCGGCGTTCTCGCTCAGAAATCCGTAGCCGGGATGGATCGCGTCGACATTCGTAATCTCGGCGGCGCTGATCACCGAGGCAATGTCGAGGTAGCTGCGCGAACTTTTTGCCGGCCCGATACAAATGGCTTCATCAGCGAAGCGCACGTGCAGGCTGTGGCGGTCCGCCTCCGAGTACACGGCGACGGTGCGGATTCCCAGGTCCTTGCACGCGCAGATGACGCGGACGGCGATCTCGCCCCGGTTGGCGATGAGGATCTTCTCGAACATATCAGCGCGGCCGGATGGCGAACAGGGCCTCGCCGTATTCGACTGGCCGACCGTTTTCCACCAGTTTCGCTACGATTGTCCCGGCGATATCAGCCTCGATCTCGTTCATCAATTTCATCGATTCGATGATGCAGAGCACCTGGCCGGGCTCCACCACGTCGCCTACTTTGACGAAAGGGGGATCGCCTGGTTTGGCGGCTTCATAGAATGTCCCGACGATGGGCGACTTTTGAATGTGGTCGTTTCCGGCAGGTTCTGGCGCCGCTTCAGGCCGTAATGGCGGAGGCGCAGCAGCCGGGGCATAGGGAACAACAACATGCTCACTGGTTGTGGACCCGCTCCGAATACGCACGCGGTTCTCGCCGCGCTGCACTTCCAACTCCGCGATCCCCGTCTCGCGTACGAGCTGGATCAGCTCTCTGATCTCGTCATTCGACATGCTAAAGAAGCATTAACTCCTTGGAGGTGGGGGTCAGGACTTCGCAACCGTTGGCAGTCACCAGCGCGGTGTCCTCGATACGGACTCCACCGAAGTCCCGGATGTAGGCGCCCGGTTCAATTGTAATCACCATTCCGGGCTGCAATCTGGTTTTGTCGCGGCGGCCCAAACGCGGGCCTTCGTGAATTTCCAGACCGAGTCCATGACCGGTGGAATGGACGAACTCCTTACCGAGGCCCTCGGCTTCCAGCACTCGGCGCGCGGCGCGATCGACATGGGCAGCGGTGACGCCGGGACGAACGGCGTCTAGCCCCGCGAGCTGGGCTTTGAGCACGGCGTTGTACATGCGGCGAACGCGGCGGCTGGGCTGGCCCGCGAAAAGCACGCGGGTCATGTCGCTCATGTAGCCTTGTTGGCACGCGCCCATATCAATCAATAGTAGTTCATCGTTGCCGAGTTTCCGCGCAGTCGGCTGGGCGTGGGGCAGCGCAGAACGCTGTCCGATGGCAACGATCGTTTCGAAGGCGGCCTTCTCTGCGCCGAAGCGCCGCATTTGGTATTCCAGTTCGGCCGCGATGTCGGATTCGCTGACGCCGGGGCGGATCGACCGCACAGTCTTATCGAACGCCTTGGAATTGGTTAACACGCTGCGGCGGATGCGAGCGATTTCGTCTTCGGATTTGACCATCCGGAGCTTATCGATCACCGCGCCGACCGGCTTGAGCGTGAAGCCGGAAGGCAATGCGGCCTGCATGCGTTGGTAAACGTCGAAGAGGAGCCGTCCGGCTTCAAAGCCGATGCGTTTGCGCCGTTTGCGGGCGGCGAGCGCGAGCGCGGATTGATCCAGCGGTCCCTTGGTGACGATCTTCACGTCGCAGGCGCACTCCTCGGAAGCCTGGATCGTGAAGCGAGGGTCGGTGAACAGCGTCAGTGAGTCGGGCGTTGCCAGCAACAGGCCATTGTCGCCGGTGAATCCGCTGAGGTAACGCACGTTTGGCGGCGCCGACACGAGCAGCGCGTCGATCTTCAGCTCGTCGAACGGGAGCACGGCGCGATCAGGCGACACGTAGCAGCAGCTTTCCGGTTGTCACGCGGCCTTCCAGATCGCGGTGCGCCTGCGCGGCGTCTGCCAGCGGATAGACCTTATGGATACGCAGCTTCAACTTGCCTTGCGCGATCCAGTTCAGGACGTCGCCGGCGCGCCAGTCGAGTTCTTCCTGCGTCGCCGAGTAGTGCGCGAGCGAGGGCCGCGTGAGAAACAGAGAGCCCTTTTGGCTGAGGAGAAGCGGCGCGAAATCGGCCACGGGGCCGCTGGCGTTGCCGAAACTGACCATCATGCCGCGTGGGCGCAGGCAGTCGAGGCTCTTCATGAAAGTAGCCTGGCCCACCGAGTCGTAAACCACATGAACGCCTTTGGCCTTGGCGGCGAAATCGTCTTTGGTGTAGATGATGACTTCGTCGGCGCCGGCTTCCTTGGCGAGCTTGGCTTTCTCCTCGGTGCCGACGGTCGCAAATACGTGCGCGCCGCGCATCTTGGCCATCTGCACAAGCAGCAGGCCAGTGCCTCCGGCCGCGGCATGGATCAGGCACGAATCGCCCGATTTCAGCGGATAGGTGGAGTGCGTGAGGTAGTGGGCGGTCATGCCTTGCAGCATGGCGGCGGCGGCGCTATTGAAATCCATCGCAGCAGGAACCTTCACCAATTGCCAGGCGGGAACGACGGCATATTCCGCATAGGAGCCGCGCGCCATCGCGTAAGCGACGCGGTCACCCACGGCGAGGTTGGTCACATCGGGCCCGACCGCTTCCACGGTCCCGGCGCCTTCGCTTCCAATGGTGATGGGCGGCGGCGCGGGATAGACGCCTTTACGAAAATAGACGTCGATGTAGTTGACGCCCGACGCGGCGATCTTCACTAACGCCTGACCCGGGCCGGGCGCGGGCTTCGGAAGATCGGCGTACTTCAGGTTTTCCACTCCGCCCGTCTGTTCCACAAAGACTGCTTTCATAGCGTTCGCAATGCCCTCCGGAGATGTATTGTCAAAGCGTACAAGATCAGGTATAGCAGGCTGAAGGGGAACAAGACCACTCGCGCCAGGGTGCGGACAGCGCCGGCGCCCGTCAGGCCGGCTCGAAACAGGACGAAGTAGCGGATGTTGGTCCAGTGCCCGCGGTCGATCCAGAAGTAGTCGCCGTTTTCGTTCAGCACGAAAACCTTGCCGGGCAGACGCAGCGCCAGCACCCATTTCCACTTCGTCATGATGGGTTCGGCCGAACAGATCATGCCGAGGATCGTGTAACGGTTCGCGGCGAGTTCCTTGTAGAGGCGGCCGCGGGAGCGGCTATCGGGATAATCGGTGACGCGGTAGACAGTGCCCTGTTCGGGGCGGAAGTTTTTGGGCACGCCGGCGTAGCAGGTGACGAGGTCGAGTGTCATGCCGGGGTGATTTTCGTAGAACGTGGGCAGCAGGTTCTCGAACAATTGGCGGCTGCCGCTTTCGATGAGGAGAACGCGCGTGAAGGGAGGGAACGAGCGGCGAAGGACGTAGCGCATGCGAGCGGCCGGTCAGGTCAGCTCGAAGAACTGCGCGACGGGAACGGAGAACCCGGGCAGGAACGGATCCTGGAGTGTATGATCGGCCTTGAATTCGCGGACAGAGTCGGCGCGATGGACCATGACCGAGCGGGCTTCGGGAAAGACGACCCAGATGGACTGCGAACCGTTGGCGAGATAAGCATCGATTTTGTGCTTCATATGCCGCAGGGTATCACTGGGCGAGACGACCTCAATGGCGAGATCGGGAGCGCCTTGGAAGATCCTCCGTTCGACTGGAGTCAGGCGGTCGCGCTTGACGACGCTGATGTCGGGGACAAACGTGTCGTAGTCGCTAACGGAGGCGCCCATCTCAACCAGGGGCTCCAACGCGAGCGCGGGGTGCGCGTCCAGATATCGAAGCAGAATCCTGTTGATCTGATTTTTGATAAGGTCGTGCGGAAGCGAAGGCGGGGGCATTTTGACAACTTCGCCTCCAATCAGTTCGTCTTTGACGCGATTGCCGTGCTCGTCGAGTTCGTCGGGCAACGCGAGGAACTGTTCGGAGGTGAGAAGCGTGGTCGCCGCCATCGCCTTTATTCTAGCGCCTACGCGCTACACGCCCCAGCAGTAGTCTTCCACCACCTTGTCGATGCTTTCGTCGTGCTCGGTGATGCGCATCAATTCCAGGCGGATGGCATCTACCAGCGCGCCCCAACTGGCTTCGATCACGTTGTCGGAGACGCCGACGGTCGCCCAGCTTCGGCGATGGTCGGACCATTCCACCAGCACGCGCACCTTGGCCGCAGTGCCCTTCTTCGGCTCGAGCACCCGGACCTTGTAGTCCGTGAGACGGACGTTTTTCACTTGTGGATAAACCGAAGACAGGCACTGGCGCAGGCAGAGATCGAGCGCGTTCATCGGACCCTGGCCGGTGGCGCTGGCGGTATGGACGCTGTCCTGGATGCGCAGCGTTACCGTAGCTGTGGTGCCGCCCACCAGGCGCGTGGTGACGTCGTAGTTCACCACTTCGAACACGCTCCAGCCGGGATGCAGCGCCTCGCGAACCAGCAGCTCGAACGTTCCCTCGGCCGCTTCCAATTCATAACCCTGGTGCTCCAGGTGCTTGATGCGCTCGAGAAGTTGACGCCGCGCTTCGGCATCCAGCCGCTCCGCCAGGCCATGCTGTTTCAGCTTGTAAAGCACGTTGCCGCGGCCTGACAGATCGCTCAGCAGCACGCGCTGGCGGTTGCCGACCATCTCCGGCTTGACGTGCTCATACGTCGACGAATCCTTCAGTACGGCACTTACATGGACGCCGCCCTTGTGCGCGAATGCGCTGTGGCCGACGTACGGCTGATCGTTCCGAATCGGCAGATTCGCCAGCTCGGCGATATAACGCGCCACCGAAGTCAGGTTCTGCAAATTGTCGCGGCCGATGGTCGTGTGGCCGAGCTTCAGCTCCAGGTCCGCGATGATGGAAACCAGGTTGGCGTTGCCGCACCGCTCGCCATAGCCGTTGATACAGCCCTGAACGTGCGTGCAGCCGGCCTCGACAGCAGCGATCGAGTTCGCGACTGCGACGTCGCAATCATTGTGCGTGTGGATACCGAGCACGCCGTCGAAGCGCTTGCGGACTTCGGAAACCACTTCGATGATCCGATGTGTAAGATTGCCGCCGTTGGTGTCGCACATGCAGATCACGTCCGCGCCGGCCTTCTTCGCCGCTTCGATGGTGCGCAGCGCGAAATCCGGGTTGGCGTTGTAGCCGTCAAAGAAGTGCTCGGCGTCGTAGACCACCTCGCGGCCGTGGTCCTTCAGATATTTCACCGTTTCCGAGATCAGTTTGAGATTCTCTTCTTCGGTGATGCCGAGCGCGCGGTGAACATGCAGATCCCAGCTCTTGCCGAAGATGCAGACCACGGGCGTTTCGGCGTCGAGCAGCGCGCGGACGTTGGGGTCCTGGTCGACGGCGTTCTTGGCGAAGCGCGTAGAACCGAAGGCAGTGAGGCGCGCATGCCTAAACTTTACCTCCTGAGCGCGCTTGAAGAACTCTTTGTCCTTGGGATTGGAGTTGGGCCATCCACCCTCGATGTAGTCAATACCCAGTTCGTCCAGCTTTTGCGCCACAACGAGCTTGTCATCGACCGAGAAAGAGACGGCTTCGCCCTGCGTGCCGTCCCGTAATGTTGTATCGAAAGTGTGGATGCGCATAACTACTTGGTGACCGCAGCGGCTTCCTGCTCCTGCGGTACGCCTTCCTCCTTCTTCTTCTTCAAGAACGTCATCATCTGGCGAAGCTCGCGGCCCACTTGCTCGATGGGCTGATTCTTCGCGGCTTCCCGCATGGCGAGGAACTTGTGCCGGCCGGTCTTGTTCTCCTCAATCCATTCGCGCGCGAACTGGCCGGACTGAATCTCGGACAGAATCTTCTTCATCTCCTTGCGCGTCTCGGCGGTGACGATGCGCGGCCCGCGCGTGTAGTCGCCATACTCCGCCGTGTCCGACACCGAGAACCGCATATAGCCGAGGCCGCCTTCGTAAATCAGATCGACAATCAGCTTCAATTCGTGCAGGCACTCGAAGTAGGCGATTTCCGGCGCGTAGCCGGCCTCGACCAGCGTCTCGAAGCCCGCGCGGATCAACTCGCTGACGCCGCCGCACAGAACGGACTGTTCGCCAAAGAGGTCGCTTTCGGTTTCTTCCTTGAACGTCGTCTCGATGACGCCCGCCTTCAGACACCCCAGGCCCAGTGCGTAGGCCAGCGCATTTTCCAGCGCAGCTCCCGACGGATTCTGGCTGACGGCAACCAGCGCCGGAACGCCGACGCCTTCCGTGTACAGCTCGCGGACGCGATGGCCCGGCGCTTTGGGCGCGATCATGGACACATCGACATCGGCGGGCGGCTTGATCTGTCCGAAATGAATCGCGAAGCCGTGCGCGAACATCAGCGTCTTGCCCTTGCCCATGTGCGGCGCGATTTCATTGGTGTAGAGATCGCCCTGCAGGTGATCGGGCACCAGGATCATGGAGACATCGGCGGCCTTGACGGCGTCCGAGACGCTCAGGACTTTGAGTCCCGTCGCCGCAGCTTTAGCCGCGCTCTTGCTGGTGGCATGCAGTCCAACCACAACATTCAGTCCGCTGTCACGCAGGTTGAGCGCGTGCGCGTGTCCCTGGCTGCCGTAGCCAATAATAGCGACCGTCTTCCCCTGCAACCGGCTCAGATTGCCGTCTTTTTCGTAATATCGCTTTGCCATAGGTTTCCTATTTTCTCGTTTCCAGTTTTTCGTTGATTTCTTCTGCCGGCGCGAGTTTGGGAACCGGCGGCGCCAGGCGCAGCTTCTTCGCTTCAAGCGAAACAGCGACTACACCGGAGCGCGTCACGTCGATGTCGCCGTAGCTGCGCATGACATCAATAAATTCGTCGAGCTTTTCGGAGTCGCCCGTGACTTCCAGCGCGAAGCCTTCGGTGGAGGAGTCCACCACGCGGGCGCCGAAAATCTCGGATTCCTTCAGGATCGCGGTGCGGCTGCTCATGGGCGCGCGCACGCGCAGCAGCGTCATCTCGCGCTTCACGGCCGGAGAGTCGGTGAGGTCCGACGCTTGCAGCACGTTGACCAGCTTGTTCATCTGCTTGATCACCTGCGTGCGCAGATTCGGCTCGACGTCGACGGCAATGGTCATGCGCGACAACGTGGGATCGAGCGTTCGCGCGACCGTCAGGCTCTCAATGTTGTAGCCGCGCGCGCTCAGCACGCCGGTGATGCGCATTAGCGCGCCGGGTTTGTTTTCCACGAGCAAGGAAATGACTTGGAGCATGGCGTCTTTATGCCTCCACCGGCTGCGGCGGGCCCAGCACCATTTCGTTGATGGCGCCGCCGGCCGGCACCATCGGATAGACGTTCTCGTAAGGCGCGACACGGACGTTGAGCAGGTATGGCCCCGGCTCGCGCACGGCCTCTTCCAGCGCTGAGGCCAGATGCTGGGGATTTTCGACCGTCCGGCCCTTGAATCCGTAGGCTGCGGCCAGTTTTTCGACATCCGGGAAGGAGGTCAGCTCGGCCTGCGACAGCCGGTTGTTGTAGAACAGTTCCTGCCACTGCCGGATCATGCCCAGATATCCATTGTTGACGATGACGATCTTGATGGGCAGCCCATGGTTGACCACCGTGGCCAATTCGGGGAGCGACATCTGGAAGCCGCCGTCGCCTACCACGGCAAACACTAGCTTGTCGGGACAGGCAAACTGCGCCCCGATGGCCGACGGCAAGCCGAAGCCCATCGATCCCAGGCCGCCGGAGTTGATCCACAGGCGCGGCTCGTTAAAGCGGATGAACTGCGCGGCCCACATCTGATGCTGGCCGACGTCGGAACTCACAATGGCGCGCCCGCCCGAGAGGCGGTCGATCTCGCGCATCACGTGCTGCGGCTTGATTTCGTTGGTCGAGACCTCAGGCGTGAGCGGATGCTCCGCCTTCCATTCGCGGACCTGCTGCCACCAGGCGCTGCGCGCGGCGGCTTTGCGCTCGCGATTCTGCGGCGCCAGTTCCTCCAGGACTTTGTTCAATTTTTCAAGAACGCGCTTGACGTCGCCCACGATGGGCAGGTCGGCGGTGCGATTCTTGCCGATTTCCGCCGGGTCGATATCCACGTGAATCACCTTGGCGTGCGGCGCGAACGCAGACAACCGCCCAGTAACGCGATCGTCGAAGCGGGTCCCCAACGCGATCAGCAGGTCGGCGTGCGTCATGCTCATGTTCGACGCGTAGCTGCCGTGCATGCCCGGCATGCTGATGAAGTTGCGATGGTCAGCCGGAAGCCCCCCTAAGCCCATCAGCGTCGTAACCGCCGGCGCGTCCAGCATTTCTACCAGCTCGCGCAGTTCAGCCGATGCGTTGGCCGCTATGATCCCGCCCCCGGCGTAGACCAACGGGCGCTCGGCATCCCACATCATTTGCGCCGCGCGCCGGATCTGGCCCGTATGGCCTTCGGTGAAAACTCTGTAGCCTGGCAGATGGATCGACGACACCGGCGTGTAATGCGACTGCGCCTGGAAAACGTCCTTGGGAATGTCGACGAGCACTGGACCAGGCCGCCCGCTGGAGGCCAGATAAAACGCCTCGTGCACCACCTGCGGCAGTTCCGCCACCGTCTTCACCAGAAAATTGTGTTTGGTGCAGGAGCGCGTGATGCCGAACGTGTCGGCTTCCTGAAAGGCATCGCTACCGATCAACTTGCTAGTGACCTGGCCCGTGATTGCGACGACGGGGATGGAATCCATCAGCGCATCCACCAGGCCGGTGACCAGGTTGGTCGCGCCGGGTCCAGAGGTCGCGCAGCATACGCCCACGCGGCCCGTCGAGCGCGCAAAGCCTTCGGCCGCGAACGCCGCGTTCTGCTCGTGACGCACCAGGACGTGGCGGATCGGGTGGTCGTAAAAGGCGTCGTACAACGGCAGAGTGACGCCGCCCGGATAGCCAAAGATGCAGTCTACGTTCTCGCGCACCAGACACTCCAGCAGAATCTGGGCGCCCGACATCAGCTTGGATTCCGGAACTCCGGTGGTTCGTGCAATGTTCGTTGACATGGTCCCTCTCACTCGCTCGGGTAAAACGCTCCTAAAACAAAAAAGCCATCGGGCTGGGTTTGTCCTCCCCGCCGATGGCCTCCTCGGATACCTTGGTCCGAAGCCCTCAGGCGGGGCCGGGTACGGCGACCTGAATAATAATGGGCAGAAGCTTCGGAACCTGACCTACGGAAAGAACAGCCAACGAACCCAAGCCCGGTAGGGCTGGACGCACGGCGGATTGCCTCTCCGACAGAGTCATTGAATTTAGAGTATACCAGTGGTCCGGCAAATGCAAGAGGGCGGAGCGATTGGTAATTTTTATGCCTGCATCGCGCCTACAATGGTGGCGTGAACGCTCTGATCATTGGCGGGACGGGGTTTATCGGGCCATTCGTGATCCGGGCGCTCCTCGACCAAGGGCACCAGGTCACGGTGTTCCATCGGGGAAAAGCGAAAACCGCGCTTCCGGACGCGGTGCGGCGGATTCACGGGAACAGGAACGACCTCGCGGCGCATCGCGGCGAGTTTGAGCGGCTGGCGCCGGATGTGGTGGTCGACTTCATCCTGAGCGACGGCCGGCAAGCCAAGGAGCTGATGGAGACTCTTCACGGCCTGACCGGACGCGTGGTGGCGATCAGCAGCCAGGACGTGTACCGCGCCTACGGAGTGCTGTTGGGCCAAGACACCGGGCCGGTGCAGAAGGTGCCGCTGACCGAAGAATCCGAAGTGCGGCGGCAGTTGCACCCCTACAACGTCGAGCATTTGCGCGCGGCGCAAACGGCGTTCCCGTGGATCACAGAGGACTACGACAAGATTCCCGTTGAGCGCGCGGTGTTGAGTGATGCGGACCTGCCTGGGACCGTGCTGCGGCTGCCGATGGTGTACGGCCCGGGCGATCCGGTGCACCGGTTCTTTCCGATCCTCAAGCGGATCGACGACGGGCGCACCGCGATCCTGATGGAAGAAAGCTACGCGCGCCTGCGTCCGCCGCGCGGATACGTCGAGGACGTGGCGGCTGGGATCGCGCTGGCCACGCTTTCATCGCACGCGGCGGGCCGGATTTACAACATCGCGAGCCAGCAGCAGTTCACGGAACTCGAGTGGACGCGGAAGATCGGTGAAGTGGAGGGATGGAACGGCGACGTTCTGGCGCTCTCGAAGGAGGATACGCCTGCGCATCTGCTGTCACCGCTGAATACCGCGCAGGACTGGCTGGTGGACAGCACGCGCATCCGCCGGGAGCTGGGCTTCTCAGAACCGACGCCACTAGAAGCCGGCATCGCGCGCACGATCGCCTGGGAGCGCGCCAATCCGCCGGAGCAGATCGATCCAAAACAGTTCGACTACGCGGCCGAAGACGCCGCCGTGCATCAAGGTGCACATTTCAAAATCTGAGAAAGGGTCCACCGAGGCCCCGCCTCCGAATGCGCGTCATCCAGAAGCCAACGCCCGCCGGTCCGCACGAAATCGAAATGGATCTCCTGCGGGTCACCGAGGTTGCGAAACTTGGCGATGACCGTCTTCCGGTCGGCGCCCTGGTCTGCGCTGGTGATTGCGAGCTTCGTAATCTTCCAATCCTGACCGTTGACCCAGAAAACGAAATCGAGGCAGCCAACCTCGCCCTTCGCCCTGCGTCGATCGTCGCGGATCAGTTTAGCCAGGCGAGCGCTATAGATGTCATCCGCGGGCTCGTATGAAGTATCTGCGATCAAGCGCCGGTAGACGTCGGCCACGAACTTCGCCGGGTCGTCAATGCGGGAAGCCGCCGAAAGCAGGCAGACGCTTGAAATAACGAGCGCCGCCAGCGCGAAAGATGCACGTCTCATAAGCTCACTTTCCTTCCTGCTAGGATAGCGGTCCCGGTGCGCTATAGTTTGGGCATGCGAGCCCTTCTATTGCTGGCCGCTTTTCTTGCCATGGGAATTGCGCAAACACGTACGGTGACTGACGCCGAGGTCCAGCGAGTCCATCGCTCACTCCTTCTGATCGACACGCACAACGACATCACCAGCCGCACGGTGGATGGCTACGATATCGGCAAGAGCAAGAACGACGGCCACACAAACGTGACGGCGCTTAAGGAAGGCGGCGTCGGGGCGCAGTTCTTCGCCGTCTATGTCGATTCGAAATACGTCAAAGGCAATCATTCCGCGCATCGCACGCTGCAGATGATCGATACGGTACGCCACGACATTATCGGGCGCTATCCGAGCGATTTCGAGCTGGCCACCACCGTCGACGACATCGAGCGCATCCACCGTGAAGGAAAGATCGCGGCGCTGATGGGCATCGAGGGCGGGCACGCCATCGAGGACAGCCTGGGACTGCTGCGCGATTACTACGCTCTCGGCATCCGCTACATGACGCTGACGCATACCAATACGAACGACTGGGCGGATTCTTCCGGCGACATAAACAAGCCGGGCGTGGAGCATCACAACGGGTTGACCGATTTTGGCAAGCAGGTGGTTCACGAGATGAACCGTCTGGGAATGATGATTGACATTTCCCACGTCGCGGACAAGACATTCTGGGACGCGCTGGCCGTCAGCCGCGCGCCGATCATCGCATCGCACTCCTCTTGCCGCGCGCTTTGCGACGTTCCGCGCAACATGACCGATGAAATGATCGCCGCGCTGGCCAAGAAGGGCGGCGTCATCCAGATCAATTTCAATTGCGGCTTTCTGTCCGAGAAATCCGCGGCCGCCGCCAAGAACGTCAAAGACAGCACGGTTCCGGGCGCGGCGGGCGAAGACGCGACCATCGCCGAATATCGCAAGATGGTGCCGCCGGCCACGCTCGCCGACGTCGTGGCGCACATCGATCACGCCGTGAAGATCGGGGGAATCGACGCGGTGGGAATCGGCAGTGATTTCGACGGCGTCTTCTGCACGCCCACCGGACTGGAAGACGTTTCGAAATTTCCCAACCTCACCCGAGCGTTGCTGGAAAAAGGCTACTCAGTGGAAGACATCCGCAAGATTTACAGCGGCAACCTGCTGCGCGTGATGCGCGCTGTTGAAGCGGAAGCGAAGAAGGAGCAGGGACGCGGCTAGTCGAACTCGCGAATCGGAGCGTCCTGCTCGGCGCCCATGCGGCCGGCCGTGATTCGGGCAACATAGTAGTTCTCGCCTTTCACAGGATCGCCCGCCATGCGGCGCAGCATCGCGATCTGTCCCACGTGAGTCAGCGCATCGGCCACTGGGCCTTGAAACAGTTTTTCGGGCTTGGCGTGCAGTTCTTCACCAGAGGCCAAGTAGGCGTCGAACGCTTCCAATGCAGCAAAGAACCGTGCTACCTCCGCCGGCCACGCGAGCGGTTCGGAGTTGTGCCACTTCTGCTGGCCTTGCGCGATGGATAATGCCCAATCGAGAAGGTCGCAGATATGCGCGAGAATCTGCCCTGGCGTGCGCGTTCCAGCCGACGCTCGAGATGTCGCGAACGAATCCGGCGCGCCTCGCACTGCTTTGCCGCCGCGATAGGCCAGCGTGGCCAAAGTGTGGCGCAGCAACTGGCGGGCGGGGTCTGGTAGCGGACTCTCAACGGCGCTGCTCATGCCAACAGCGTACGACATTCGGCTACACTGAGTCCGAGTCATGAATGATTCGTCAAACATCCCTCCTAATATTACTGTTCTGTTACACTCGCTTGACCGCGCAAACTACGGATTCCAGCGGCCAGCCGGACAGTTCCACCTCTAACTGGAATCTCTATTACCAGGCAACTTCCATCGCCCAGCATCACGGTACCTTCAACGCTCCATACCAGGGGCAGTTCAGCCTGCAAAGCGACTCCGAATACGATGCGTCGTTGACGACCACGTTATTCTTCGGTCTGAGACTGCACAACAATCTGCAGCTCTACTTCGACCCCGAAATCGCCGGCGGCCGGGGTTTCAGCAATGTCGACGGTCTAGCCAACGCTTCCAACGGAGAGATACCGCGCGTGGCGAGCGCGACCCCGAAGCCCTATATCGCGCGCTTGTACCTGACTTACGACGTCGGATTTGGCTCGGAGAAAGAGCACTTCGAGGACGACGAAAACCAGTTGGCCGGCGACCGTCCGATGGTTCGCTACACGATCACGGTGGGGCGCTTCACCCTGACGGATTTCTTCGACAACAACAGCTACACGCACGATCCGCGAACTCAGTTCATGGCTTGGGGCGTGATGTACAACGGCGCCTGGGATTATCCGGCCGACACGCGCGGCTACACCTGGGGAATGGTTCACGAGTTTCACACGCGCAACTGGTCGTTCCGCTACGGCAGCGCCGCGGAGCCCAAGGTGGCCAACGGTCCCCGATTTGACCGGCGCTTGTTCGTCGACCGCGGCGATGTGTTTGAAGAAGAGCGGCGTTATTCGATCGACAATCATGCCGGCGCCGTGCGTCTGCTGGAGTATGTGAATCACACGGACTCCGGCAGCTACGCCGACGCGCTGCGCTTGGCCCAACAAACAGGAACTCGACCCGACATAACTGCTGTTCACCAAGCCGGAACGCTGAAGTATGGGACCGGCGTGAGCTTCGACCAGGAGATTACGCACGATGCCGGAGTTTTCGCCCGTCTCGGCTGGAATGACGGCAAAACGCAATCCTTCGCATTCACCGCCATCGACCGGCTGGCCAGCGCCGGTGTTTCACTCAAAGGCACTCGGTGGAAGCGGAAGGATGACGTCATCGCGACTTCGTTCACCGCCGCTGGCCTTTCCGGCGTGCATGCGCTCTACCTGGCTCGCGGGGGATACGATTTTCTGATCGGCGACGGCAAGTTGAACTACGCGCCCGAGTATCTCTGGGAAAGCTACTACAGCGCGCGGCTCTTTCCCGGCTTCGTCACAACCTTCGACGTGCAGCATTACAACAATCCGGCTTACAACCACGATCGCGGGCCGGTGTGGGTGGAGAGCATCCGGCTGCATATGGAGTTCGGACTGAAGCCGCGCGCAGCCAAATAGGTCATAGCAAGAGATCGAGCGCGAGCGACCGCAGATCGGGCACGATCACGTCCGGCCGGTGAGCTTCGAGCTCCTGGAACGTCGCCAGGCCCGTGGCGACTGCAATAGCACGCACGCCCGCAGCTTGAGCGGCACGTACGTCGTTCGGATGATCGCCGATCAGCGATATCCGGCTATCGCGGCCGATCCAGCCGCGTCCTCGCGCGTGGCGTACCGCGATGCGTACCAGTCCCGCGCGATCCTTGGCAAGTTCGGCAAAGGCGCCAAACCGGAAGTAGTGCCTCAGCCCGGCGCGTTCCATCTTGCGCCAGCCGATGCGCGAAAGGTTGCCGGTGACCAGGCCGATCACGACGCCGCGGCGCGATAAACGGTGGAGAACGCTGCGGACGCCGGGACAGACTCTGCGCGCCAGATCCGGCGAAGTGCGGACATAGATGGATTGCGCGCGCCGGATAACCGAAGGCATGGCCTTGCGGATCTCGCCCGGACGCACGCCGGCGCGCAGCATCATGGTGGTGAGGATGTCGCGGTCCAGCATGCCCGCAACCGGTACGCCATCCGTGGTGGTTTCGACGCCGGTTGTGCGCCGGATGGCTTCCACCAAAGCCTCCCGGTGATGCGGTCCGGCGCGGCGGATCAGCGTACCGTCGATGTCGAATAAGACTAAAGCGCAGGATTGCTTCAAGCTTCAATGATAGCTGTGCGCATTGCTACCATAGAGCTATGGAGATTGATTTCCCGAGGGGAAAGAAGCTCCGTTTGGTAATCGGGGACATCACCACGATCCGCGTCGACTCGATCGTGAACGCAGCGAATTCGGGACTGCGCGGCGGAGGCGGAGTAGACGGCGCCATTCATCGCGCGGGCGGGCCCACGCTCATGCGCCAGTTGGACCAGATCCGCGCCGAATCGGGCGGATGCCCAACCGGCGGCGCGGTCGTGACGGCGGCCGGCGCGCTTCCGGCACAGCATGTGTTTCACGCCGTCGGACCGGTGTATCGCGACGGCCGGCATGGCGAACCGGAACAGCTTGCGGCCTGCTACCGGAGCTGCCTTGGATTGGCCGAAAAGCACGGGAGCCGCACCGTCAGTTTTCCGGCCATCAGCACCGGCGCGTACGGATATCCGGCGGAAGAAGCCGCCGAAATCGCGCTGCAGACGGTAGCCGAGCACTTGCAATCGCCCGATTCCGGCGTACGCGAAGTGCTATTCGTGCTGTTCGACCAGGGTTTCTATGATTTGCACGCGCGGATCGCAGCGCGCCTGTTCCCGAAGCAGAAGGCTCTGGGCATGCACTAAGCGTCGCCGGGGAGTCAGTCCTTCAAGAACTGTTGAATCGACTTAATGGCCTGCCGGGTGCGGTGCAGGTTCTCGATGAGAGCAAACCGCACGTAGCCTTCACCCATCGGGCCGAAGCCGATGCCGGGCGAAACCGCGACCAGCGCCTTCTCCATCAGCAATTTTGAAAATTCGAGCGAGCCCAGCGCGCGGTGCTGTTCCGGAATCGGCGCCCACAGGAACATGGTGCCCCGCGGCGGTTCCACGGGCCAGCCGGCGTGGCACAATCCGTCCACCAGTACATCGCGACGCTTCTGGTATGTCGCGCAAATCTTCTTGGTATCGGCGGCGCATTCGCGGAGCGCGATGATGGATGCGATCTGGATGGGCTGAAATACGCCGTAGTCGAGATAGCTCTTGATGCGCCCAAGCGCGGCGATCATTTTCGGATTGCCCACGCAAAAGCCCACGCGCCAGCCAGCCATGTTGAAGCTTTTCGACATGGAATAAATTTCGACTGCGATCTCCTTGGCGCCTTCCACCTGCAGGATACTGGGCGGCTGGTAGCCGTCGAAGCCCACGTCGGCATAGGCGAAATCGTGGACGATCATGGTGCCGTGCTGTGCCGCCAGGCCGACGATGTCGCGGAGGAATTGCAGGTCCACGCACAGCGTCGTCGGATTGTGTGGGAATGAAATCAGGATCATCCGCGGCTTCTTGGTGGACGTATTGTAGAGATGCTCCAGGCGGTTCAGGAAAGTCGCCGGATCGGGCATCGGCAGCATGCAGGCCTGGCCCTCGGCCATGATCACGCCGTATTGATGAATCGGATAGGCGGGGTTCGGCGAAACCACGGCGTCGCCCGGGCCGATCACCGCGAACAGCAGGTGGGCGAGGGCGTCCTTCGCGCCGATCGTAACAATCGCCTCGCTTTCGGGATCCAGTTCGACGCCGTAACTGGCGCGATAACGCTTCACAATCTCCAGGCGAAGCTGCGGGATGCCGCGCGACATCGAATAGCGGTGGTTGCGTGGATTGCGCACCGCCTCGATCAGCTTCTTCACCACCGGTTCCGGCGTAGCACCGTCGGGGTTGCCCATGCCGAGGTCTACAACGTCCAGTTGTGCTGCGCGCGCTTTGGCCTTCATCTCGTTGATGACGGCGAACACGTAGGGCGGCAGCTTCTGGATGCGGTAAAATTCGTCCGTAACGGAGGACATGATTCATTCTAAGAAATGCTCACCGATCTCGTCCAGATCCGCCGCTTGGAACATCAAAACCACGATGAAAATCTGCGTTTTCGCGCTTATTTGAAACGGCATCGGCATTCCGACCGCCGTTTGCGGCGCTTCGGCGAAGACATCGAAGCGCAGATCGACTGCACCGCGTGCGCGAATTGCTGCCGCGTCCCCGAAGTCGGCATCACGGAGCGGGACATCGAAAAACTGGCCAAGTTTCTGGGAATGACGCGGCACGAATTCATTCGCGGCTACACGCAGCGCGATGAAAAAGACGCGATGATCCTGAAGCGCACCGAGGCGGGCTGCGTGTTCCTCGAAGGCAATCTGTGCACGGTGTACGAAGCGCGACCGCAGAACTGCGCCAACTTCCCGCACCTGGTGCGTGGCACTGGGTCCATCGCCAGCCGGATGTGGCAACTGGTGGATCGCGCGGGCTTCTGCCCGATCGTCTACAACTGGATGGAGGTGGTGAAGAAGGACATCGGCTTCAAGTAGGCGACTCAGGGCAGCTCGCCGTAGTAAACCTTGGTGTCATAGAGGAAGGATACGCGGCCGTTGAGATTGTGCGCCGCAAAGATGCGCTCTAACTCGTCCAGCATCGGCTGATAATTTGGTGACGAGCCGTCTGGCGCGTAGGAAGACGAGAGCAGCCGGCCGCTCACGCCCTCCAGGTCGAACTCCTGGGCATTTTCGAAGACCGCAAGCGTCCAATCGCTGTGACCGAAGAACGCCGCGATGCGCTGGGCGTCCACTTGGCGGTGATCGATTTTGCCGTAATCGGGAACGTAGCGGTGGAGCATGTCTTCGTAGCCTTTCAGGAATCCGCTAGTGGGGACAATGCGCTCGTTCCAGATCAGTGCGACCTGGCGCGGCGGGCGGAGAATGCGGCGAAACTCGCGGCGCGTGGCTGCGGCATCGAACCAATGGAAAGCCTGACCCACGGTGATGAGGTCGACGCTCGTGTCCGGCAAACCGGTCTGCTCGGCGCGGCCGTCCACGCTGCGGAATTTCGGAAACGCGGCCAGGAAAACGTCGCCCGCGGCGCGCATTTCGGCGTTCGGCTCCACTCCGATCACGCGGTAACCTGATTCCGAGAATAGCCTGGCCAGCAAGCCCGTGCCCGAAGCCACGTCGGCGATCACGGATTCCGAGGTCAGCCCGCACTCGCGCGCGAGCAGCGGGACAATGCCCGGGGGATAAGACGGACGGTAACGAACGTAATCGGCGACGCGCGAAGAGAAGCGCTCAGTCGGATTCAGACTCATCCTGCATACTAATCTAGCCGCTCCGTGATCGTCACCGGATCCTGAATGCGGAAGGTGAGCCGGGTTTCCACTCGGATTTCGGCGGGCTTGCCGCGAGTGAGCAGTACATCGCCAGCACCGGCGGCCCCGCCTACGCCCGCGCCAATCGCCGCGCCTTTGCCGCCGCCCGCGATGGCCCCGATGATGGCGCCAATGGCAGCTCCTCCGCCAATCTTAGCCGCGTTGGTCCCGGCGGCGCTCGTGCCGTCTTTTTCGTAAGGCGACGTGCTGATCCGAATGTTCTGGCCGTCGGACGTGGCGAGTCTCACCAGTGCGACGCTCAGGTGTGAAGTGCCCCGGCCGCGGCCGGCCTGCTCGGCGTCGGTGACGCGTCCTTCCAGGCGCGCGCCGCGTTCGGCGATGATGAAGCCGTCGACTACGAGTGGTTGCTCCAGCGTCGCCAGAAAGCTGTCGCCGAGCTGGTTATGTGCCGTCGATATCGTTTCGCCGATGCGAACGGGCAGCGTTGTTCCGGCAGTAATAGTCACCGTATGAGGAACGCGCTCGGCTGCTGGAGCAGGAGCGGCCGCGGGCGGCGGAGGCGGCTCAGTGGGTGGCGGCTGCGGCGCGGACTGTGGCGTCGGCGCGGGCTGCGGCGGGAGTGGAGTGGATTGCACTGGAGCCGGAGCCGGCGGGACCGGCTGTGGCTCGGAGGCCGGCGCTGGCGTGCTCTGGACTGGCGCCGCTTCCGGCGCCGGCGTTGTGATCGGCGCGGGCGGCGAAGTCTCGCTCTGGGCCACTAACGGCCTCTCGCGGCGGCGCGGCGACAAGGGCGACGGCTTCTCTCGCACCGGCTTGACTGCCACCGGGGGAGGCGGCGGAGTTGGAGCGACTAACGGCGCTTCCGGAGGTGCGACAGGTGCGGGCGGCGCCGGAGTGACTATCGCAAGTTTTGCAGGCTTCGGAGCCGCAGCCGGTTTCACCGCTACGTACACGATCCCGGACGCAAGCAGCGCTCCGGACGCGAAAGCGATCACCATCTTCCCGTTCATGCTGGTTCCCTTACTCGGTTAAACGCGCCCTGCCTCGTTTACGTTTCGTAACCCATGCCGCTAAAATGGCTTAGGATGGTGATTTTTCCCGGCGAATTCCGAATCGGTGGGGTGCGGGTGGCCCCGGCCACCGTGCTTGCGCCCATGGCGGGCGTGACCGACACCGTTTTCCGGCGCTTGATCCGCAACCAGGGCGGCTGCGGTCTCCTAATGACGGAGTTCACCAGCTCGCACGGCGTGGTGAATTCATTGAAGGCGAAGAAGCCCACACGGACCTTTCGCTACTTGCTGTTCCAGCCTGAAGAGCACCCGATTTCAGCGCAGCTGTTCGGTTCCGATCCCCAGGTAATGGCGGACGCCGCGCGCGCTTGCCAGGATTTTGGATTCGATGCCGTGGATATCAACTTCGGATGCCCGGTGAACAAAGTCGTCAAGTGCAATGGCGGATCGGGACTGCTGCGCGATCTACCGCTGGTGGAGGAGATTCTGCGGAAAGTCCGCGCGGCCATTTCTATCCCGCTCACCATGAAGTTCCGCGCCGGCTGGAGCGATCGCGAGCTGGTCGGCGTACAGATGGCGAAGCTGGCTGAGGACTGCGGCTTGCAGGCCGTGGCGCTGCATCCGCGCACGCGCGAGCAAGGCTATAGCGGCACAGCGGACTGGACGCGGATCGCGGAGATCAAAGCCGCGGTGAACCACATCACGGTAATCGGCAACGGCGACATCGTCACTCCGGAAGACGCCGTGCGCATGGTGGCCGAAACGGGCTGTAACGCGGTCATGATCGGCCGCACGGCTTCGTCGAATCCGTGGATTTTCCGGCAGATCGCTCAGTACCTGGAGACCGGCGATTACGAACGACCGAGTGAGCGCCAGCGCTACGACATCATGCGGACCTACTACGGCATGCTGTGCGAGCGCGCCGAACCGGACACCGTCGGCAAGATGAAACAGTTCGCCACCTACTTCACGCACGGCGTCCGCAACGGATCGAAGCTGCGCGTAGAGATTTACAAGGCTACACAGGCCGCACTGATCCTAGACCAGGTGGACGCATTCTTCGAACGGGAGCTGGCAGCGGTTCCCGCCTGATTGGATGAAGAGAGTCCAACTCATCACTGACGGGGCGTGCATCGGAAACCCCGGCCCCGGCGGATGGGCGTGCATCCTGCGCTACGGCGATAAGAAGCGCGAGATGTACGGCTCGGAGCCGCACACGACGAACAATCGCATGGAGCTAAAAGCCGCGGTCGAGGGACTGCGCGTGTTGCGAGAGCCGTGCGAGGTGGAGATTGTGACGGATTCCAATTACCTGAAGAACGGGATCACCAGTTGGATCCGCAAGTGGAAAGCCAACGGCTGGCGCACCGGCGACAAGAAGCCGGTGGCGAATCAGGATCTGTGGAACGAGTTGGATGAAGAAGTATCGCGGCACAGGACCGAATGGTCGTGGACCAAGGGCCACGCGTCGCACGCCGACAACAACCGCTGCGATGAACTGGCGCAGTCGGCGGCGCGGGGACAGCTTTCCAGCCAGTGAAGCGCGCGCACAGGTGTAGAGGCGTTGAGGCAGGCGAGCGTTCGCGCCGTCGTTGACTGAAATCGAGTTAGCTCGCGGCCTACGAATTGCTGCTGCCGCGGCATGCCCACTGCTCAATCGCAAGCTCTGTCGCTCGGGCTGCACATCGCGCTCATAGCGCTGCTGCTGGTGCTCGCTGCGCAGTCGACGCGCCAGACGTCGAAGATTCTCTCCAATCCGCCTTTCGTTCCGCTGGTTCTCGCACCTCGGTTAAAAGCGCGGGCCGGCGGGAGCAATCAGACCGCGCTCCCGGCCAAACGTGGCGCTGCGCCGCCAAAGGCCCCTCGGACGTTCATTCCGCCGGTTTACCGGCCAGATCCGCTGCTGCCGACGCCGGTGACAGTGGCGTTCGATACACCTGCGGTGAAGTTCGCTAGTTCCTCGATCGGCGATCCGTTCAGCAAGTTCGCCGATGGAGACCTGGGCATGACCGGCGGGAACGAGATCGGGGACGGCTGCTGCCAGGGGATCGGAGATTCGCACGGACGCTCGCCCGGCATCTCCGCCAGAGGAGCGATCACGCCGCCGGAACTCATCTACAAAGTGGAGCCGGAGTTTTCCGAAGAGGCGCGCAAGGCGAAGTATCAGGGCGTGGTTGTGCTGACGATTGAAGTGGACGCCAGCGGGCGTGTGCGCAACCCGCGGATTCTGCAGCACCTCGGATTGGGGCTGGATAAGCGCGCGATGGAGGCTGTATCGCGCTGGCGTTTCCGGCCCGGCCTGCGGAACGGCCAGCCGGTCGAAACCGAAGCCGTCGTGCAAGTGACCTTTCAGTTGTTGTAATCCGAGCCGCGGCCTGCATGCAGCCGCGCTAATTCCTCCATAGACGCGTCGGCCTGTCTCCGGGCATTCTGTTATCAAACCAGCGGCGGCGTAAGCATCCCCAGAGACTCAAGAGTCCGGTTCACGCTCCCGGGCGATTGGGTTCATGGCTTCGCCGCCGCTTTGTTTCCAGCCTTTCAGGAATAGCTCCGGACCTGTGTCATTCTAAGAGAAGCCGCCCGTGCTCAAATACCTTGTCCTTGCGCTGTTCGCCACGACGATGGCGATGGCGCAAATCGGCGCGACAGCGCAATTGACTGGAGTAGTCAGCGATCCCTCAGGAAAGCCTATCGCCGGTGAGGCGATCTCAGTTCGCAATCAGGAAAGCGGCCAAGCCAGGACTGCGCAGACTTCTGCGGATGGCCGATACGAAGCGCTGGACCTGGTCCCGGGCCGCTACGAAGTTGCCGCCGACGCCGCTGGATTCGCGCCTATCCGCATTCCCATCGAGCTGACCGTGAACCAGCAGGGCGTGCTGAACCTGCAGTTTCAGATCGCGATCCAGAATCAGCAGATCACCGTGACCTCCGCGCAGGAAACCGTCGAGCCCACACGCACGGATTTGAGCCAGGTGATCGAGGAACACCAGATCGACAACCTGCCCATCAACGGCCGGCAATATCTGGATTTCGTTCTGTTGACGCCCAACGTCACCCAGGGCCGCACCAACGTCTCGAATCCTTCCTCGCCCGGCGAACCGGGGCAGGTGGATCTTTCGTTCGCCGGCCTGCATGAGTCGACCTCCATGATCCTGGTGGACGGCGCCAACAACATGAACCGCGTGTTTGGGCGTTCGCGTTCCACGCCGTCCGAGGAAGCGGTGCGAGAATTCCGGGTCTTGAACGACAACTACACGCCGGACCTCGGACCGGCCGCCGGCGGCGTCGTTTCGATCATCACCAAGTCGGGGACGAATCAACTGCACGGGTCCGCTTATGAATACTTCCGCAACAGCGCAATGGACGCCCGTAATGTCCTCGCGCCCGCGGGTTTCGATGAGCTGCGCCAGAACCAGTTCGGGGCCACGCTGGGAGGTAAGCTGATTGGCGACCGGCTCTTCTACTTCATCAATTACGAAGGGCAGCGCCGGGAGGAATCGCCTCCTTACTCGTCGATCCTGCTGAACAACCTGGCCGCCATCAATCGGGCGAAGGAGGCGCTCGGGCTGCCGCCGGAAGTTCTGGCCGGGAAGTTACGGGATACCAACTACGACGAGGGACTCGGGCGCCTCGATTACGAAGCCACTGCCCACACCTTCATGAACCTGGAATATCGCTTTCGGCAGGATCGGGACACGAATGTCCCGGGCGCCATTGGCCAGTTGAGCGCTCCCTCTAATTTCCGGAATGCCCACATTGACGATCACGACGCCGTCTGGAATATGACTTCAACGCTTGGTCCCGAGCTGCTGAACCAAGCGCTGCTTCAGTTCGCGCACCGCGGTTTCGATTTTCCATCCGTCACCTACCAGCCGCAATTGGAGATCGCCAACACGCTGGACATGGGCCGCCACTTCAATGCGATCAACGGCGATCAGGAAGCGCGGGTAGAGCTGGGCGATAACCTAAGCTGGATCCGCGGCAATCACACGTTCGCTTTCGGCGGCGACTTTTCTTACGATCACATCGCCTTCTTTTATGATCCGTTCGATCCCGCCTATGCCGTGTTTCCGAACTTGAGCGCATTCCTGGGGACGGCCCCATTCGCCGCTCCCTTCGCGGTGGTGTTCGGATTCTCCGAAGGGCCGGATGGCACGCGTCCGCCGGCGCCGGCGAACTTCTCGGGACCTACCAATATTCCTGTCTACAACGCGCAGCTGCATCCGGACAATGCGGCGTATTCCTACGCGCTGTACGCGCAGGATCAATGGCGCCTGACGCGCCGGCTCACGGTGAACTACGGTTTGCGATGGGATCTGGATCGCATGCCGCCGCAGTATTTCCAGACCTATTACAAAAACTTTCAGCCGCGCGCCGGCGTGGCTTACAGCCTGTTCGGGGACCGCCTGACGCTGCGGGCGGGCGCGGGCCGCTATCAGGGCGAAGCCTACTCCGTGCCATATCTGATTGCGATGGTGGCCGGCGAAGATTCGGCGTTCGGACTGGTTCGCGCCAATGAAAATTACTCGGTGTCCACCGCGACTCTGCACAATCCTTTCTACTCGAATCCCGCGCTGGCCACGGCGACATTGCTTGGATTCCTGAGGACGGGAGTGTATCCCGCGCTCAATCCGGCGAACTTCACACCGGCCCAGCAGTTCATTTCCACGGTGAAGCGCTTCAACCACGGCGGTCCGTTCACCTACCAGTGGAACGGCCAGATGGATTTTGTGATCGGCCGCTCGATCTCGCTATCGGTGAATTACATGGGATTGAAGGGGCTGTTCCTGCCGAGCGCAATCAATGGGAATGTCGGGCCCACCAATCTCACGCTTCCGAATGGCGAGGCGAATTACGCCATCGCACCGGGCTCCACGGTGCCGCGGACGCTCAATCCGCTGGTTTCCCCGCTATCGTTCTTCTACGATGCGACGGCGCAATCCAGCTATCATTCTCTGAATGCGGCGTTGACGAAACGGTTCCGGCGTTACTATTCACTTACGGCGAACTACACCTGGTCGCACACGATCGATGACGGCGGCGATCCGTCGCTCAACGGGACTCCCCAGGACGCCTATCGCCGCTACCTGGAGAAGGCCAATTCCAAGCAGGACGTTCCGCAGCGGCTGGTTGCGACGCTGACCGCGGATTCTCCCGCGCGCGGCTGGTATCGGAATTTCCGCTTTGCCGCTATCGCCAGCGCGCAGGCCGGCAGCTTCTACACGTTGTTCGCGGGCTCGGACGTGAATCACGACGGCAACGCCAATACGGATCGAGTGGGGCTCTCTGGGCGCGACACATACCGCGGCCCCGCGCTGGTGGATGTCGACGTACGCCTGGCGCGCGTTTTTCATTGGAATGAAAAATTGACAGCGGAGTTCATGGCAGAAGCGTTCAACCTGTCCAATACGCTGAACGTCACTGACATCAACACGGTATACGGCGCCGCCAGCTTCATCGGAGCCGTGCCGCTGAACTTCGGCGATGGCGCGCCGGCGCCGCTCGCGAGCTTTGGGACGATCCGCGCCACGAATCCGCCGCGCCAGCTTCAACTCGCCGTGCGGCTGGCGTTCTAGACTCAAACTTATATGAAGGTTCTCATCGTTTACGCGCATCCGGAACCGCTGTCGTTTAATGCCGCTCTGAAAGACTTGGCGGTGGAGGTGCTGAGCGGCGCGAAGCATGAAGTTGTGGTCTCGGACCTGTACGCCATGAAACTCAATCCGGCGGGCGGTCCGGCCGATTTTTCCGAGCGCGAAGACCCGCAATGTTTCCGCTACCAGCGCGAGCAGATCAACGCCACCGCGAAGTCTCTGTTCGTTCCCGAGCTGAAAGCCGAGATGGACAAGCTGGTGTGGGCGGACTTCGTCATCTTTCAGTTCCCCTTGTGGTGGTTTTCCTTGCCGGCGATTCTCAAAGGCTGGGTGGACCGCGTGTTTGCGATGGGTTTCTCCTACAACATCGGCGTGTCGTTCGAGCAGGGCATTTTCCGCGGCAAGCGCGCCATGCTTTCCTTCACTACCGGCGGACCGCCCGCGGCTTACGGCGCCGAGGGCAAGAATGGCGATCTTTCCGAACTCCTGCGCCACGTGCAGTACGGCATGCTGCGCTACGTGGGCATGGATGTACTGCCGCCGTTTATCGCCTACAGCGCGGCGCGGGTGACGCCGGAGCAGCGAGCAGCTTACCTAGCGGCCTATCGGGACAGACTGTTAAGCCTGGACGTGACGGCTCCGATCGAATTCGAACGCGCGGCACAGGCAGGCTGAGGAACAGCTCTGGCCACGCCGCCCCGGTAGGGAGCAGCGTGGCCAAAGTGTGTTTGGTCAATCAGACAGAAGGACGATTACTTGCTGTTCTTCTGCAGGTCGGCGATGGATGCCTTCAACAGGCCTACGGTATAAGCCATGTTGTGGATGCCGTGGCTCCCATCGTTGGTCACAAAGAGGTAGTTGTAAGCGGCTTCCAGTTGCGGCTGCGTCCAGGTGGAATCGATCTTCAAAGACGTCTTCGCCTGGCCCGCCGGCGGCAGCATCAAAGCCAGCTTGTCGAGCAGGTGCTGGACTTCGGTTTGCGCGCCGTCGATGACGCCGTCGTTGTCGTAGTCCATCAACGGGAAGTTAAACGCGGTGACGTCAGGCCCGTGACAGGTCTGGCAAGCGCCCACCATTTGCTCGGCGGGAATCGCGTCGGTCCCCGGGAAGCTCATCTTGAAGGTGTGGCCTCCAACCTGTCCCAGCGCCTTGTCCGTGGAAGCAGGCGTTTGCATGTGGCAGGTGACGCAAGTATCTGGGGTGATATCGCCGTGCGCGGAACTGGGGATCTTCTGGCCATATGTGTAGCCGTTGGTCCCTATCAGCATGTCGGCCTGCGGGCCTTCATGTGGACCGAAATACGTGCTTCCGACGGTGCTTGCCGCATAAACGGTAGCGTTCTGACGGGCTTGGTGGCAGTTCATGCACAGCGTGCCGGCGCCCGCGGTCGTAACTTTGGTTCCGTCGGCCAGTGTTACCGCGGCCAAAGTACGGACCAGATGCGCATTGCCGTCCGGAGTGGTTTCACCGTGGGGCTCGTGACAAGTTTGGCAACCTATGGCGCCATACGATAGATCAGCCGGCCCGACCCCATTGATGCGGTCGACAAAGCCCTGATCGGTATGGCAGCCCACGCAGGCGTCCCGGCCGGTGCCGGAAGGATCGCGCGTCGTGACGGCGTGAGCCGAGTTGCCCCATTCCATACCTTTGATGTGGTGTGTCGCTGCGCTATGGCATTGGTCGCAGACTCCCGACGTCGTGCTCACCGAGATCAAGCGCGGGTCACCGCCTGTTACGACGTGGTTCGATCCAGGTCCATGACAGTTCTCGCACTGGATGTTCGCGACATTCTGCAGCGCGGCGGGCACGGCGTCCCAATTGCCAGGCTGCATCGTTGCCGGCGGTGTCCATCCCAATTTCGCCATGACGTCGTCGAAGCCGCCGTTCACAGCGGTTGCGGTGGTGTCGAAGCCCACGGTGTGGCATCCCCAGCAGGTGGAGGGGTAAGTGGTGCCGTCGGCGCCGTTGATATTGTCCTTGAAGACCTCAGCGTGCAAGGTCTTCGACCAACTGTTCGCTATCGACCAGGCGCTTCCAGCCGGGCCGTTACTATGGCACAACGAGCAGGCTGAAATCCCCATGTACGTGCTGGCTGTGATCATGACCGACACGGTCGCCGTGCCGGACCCAGCCGTGGTGATGGTCGCGTTGATATTGTAGATACCCGAGACATCCGGCACCAACAATTTCCGTGCGGCCACCTGGTAGATCAGCCGGTCCGACGGCTCGAAGACAGACACGTTCGAGCCGAGCGGGCTGTCGGCCAGAACCGCGCTCGACCCGGTTGGCTTGCGGGACAGCGTCCAACTCACGCTGGCGATTTGCGCCGCAGGCACGTTGATGTCGACCTCTGCCTCCAGATGCACGGCTTGGCCGACACCAACCGTGGTGAGGCCTCCGGACAACTGCGTGGTGGCAGGAAGCTTGTAAGCAGCGATGTCGTCGCGGCTGACCGGCCGCGTGATGAGCTGAGCTTGCAATGTTGTTTGAGCGTTTAGGATCGGAGCGCAAAGGGCAATCAGGATTACTGCCAGAATCCAGGCCCCCATCGTGCGAACCGTAGAAATGTTCACTTTTGTGTGAATGAGCATCAATGACTCCTTCCTCCGTACGAGGAAATTCTCGGCCCTAGGTTGCGAGTAGGGGGCCAAGAGATAAGATCATTGTTTTCAGTCAACATGAGATGGATACTGCGGCTTCCTGCGCAGCCGTTGAGAAGCTACAGCCAATCGCTGGGGAGCCTGAGCCACCCCTTACGGTTGGACGTGATGGCCTAGTCTACACCGGTACTATTGCTTTGACAGCCAAGCGCTGAGTAGCAAACCGGCGATCAGAGCGAGGCCGAACTGCGTATGCAGCTTGACGCCACCCAGCCACACCAGATGCAGCGTCCGGGCGTCGGCTCCGCGAAGCATTCGGACCTGCCGAACCGCCTGTGGAACCGCCAGCAGGATCAGCAACACCGGCCAGCCCAGGAGGCCCACCGGTATCGCCGCCAGCGGCACCAGGAAGGCCAACGCATCCATGGCCGCGAGCGCGTAGCCGGCTCCTTGCCGGCCGAGCAGTGTGGCCAAGGTTCTCTTTTTGTGGGCGACGTCGGTGTCGTAGTCGCGCAGGTCGTTGGTGTGCATGATGCCCGCCGCCAGCAGACCGATCGGGATCGCGACCGCCAGCGAACCGGCTGAGAACGCCAACGTCTGCACGAAGTATGCGCCGCAAACCATCACCGGACCCATAAAGAAGAAGACCGAAACCACGCCCAGCGCGACGTAGCCATAGCGGATCGGCGGGCCGGCATAAAAGTACCCTGCGGCGACGGCCGGCAAGCCAAGCCACAAAATGTCCCAGCCGCACATCCACGTAAGCGCGATCCCACACGCAATTCCGGCGGCGAACGAGAACAGCCCGCCGGCCCGCACCTGTTCGGGCTGGAGCAAGCCCAGTCGGATCACGGCGCTGGAGCCACGCGGATCAATCGCCGCCGGGTCGGCCGCCGCGCTGGTGGCCTTGTAGTTGTAATAGACGTTAGTCAGATTGGTGCCAGCCTGAATGGCCACCGAACCGAGCCACGCCAGCGCGAACCGCAGCAGACTGAAGTGAGCGTGCCCAGCGGCGGCGGCAGTGCCGACGAACACGCCGATCGAAGAGATCGCCAGCGAGTTTACCCGGCAAGCCTGCAGCCAGACCTTCATCATCCTGCAGAATGACACAACCCGCTGGGCGAAAGCGAAAAGGTCTTGGCCATGAGCGTGCTTGGCTATGATGAGGGAAGCATGCCGGAGACCTCACCCGCGCAAGGCACGCTGCACCGTCTGATCCAGGCAGAGGAGCAGGCGCGGGAGATCCTGAAAGCCGCCGAAGCGGAGGCGGAACAGACGCTCGCCCACGCCCGCGAGCAGGCCCGGCAATCGGTGGAATCCGTTCGCCGGGAGACTGCGGAGGCGCTTGAATCCCAGCTGGCGGAGGTCGAATCGAAAGCGGCCGCGGAGATGAGGCGCAGCCTGGAGCAGGCCGAGACGGAGGCCCGGGAGATCGAGCGCCAGGCAGAGAAGAATTTCAGCGCCGCCGTCGACCGTGTGGTGGGCCGCGTAACCCGCGGGGAAGACTGAAATTGAGCCTTTTTTCCTATGCCGCCGTGCAAGGCTACATCCGGGCTAGGATTTCACGCCTTCTGGACCGCCCCACCTGGACCCGCCTTGTGGAAGCCAACTCCTCCGCCGAACTGGCGCGGCTGCTGGGCGAAACTCCGATGGCCTTAGCAGTGGCGGACTCCGGCGCCGTCCGCTTGCACGTCCTCAGGGGAGAGGCCGCTGCCGCCGGCCAGGCTCTGATGCACTTCCTGCCTAGAAGCTCGCGCGAACTGCTGGCGTGGCACAACCGCCGGTTCGAAATTGAGAACCTGAAGACCGTTCTACGGGCGGTCCACTATCAGTTGGAGCGGCAGCGCGCGCTGGCGTCCCTGATTCCCCTGCGCGGGACGCGCTGGCGTTGGGAGGCGCTGGTCGAAACGGGCTCGGTCGCCGCAGTCATCGATCAAATCCGCGAGTCCCCCTATGCCGCGCCGCTTGAAAACGCCATGGAGCGGTATCAGCAGGAGGGCCGGCTCTTTTTCCTTGAAGTCGCCGTCGACCTGTTTTATTTCCAGCGGCTGGTCCGGCTCATCGAGGCGCAAAACGGCCGGGACGCCGCCGACGCCCGGCGATTCCTGGGCCGTTGGATCGCGGTCCAAAACTTGCTATGGGCTTATCGCTACCGGATCTATGGGCGCATGACTCCCGAGGAGATCATTAACTACAGTTTGCATCGCGCTTTCGGGGCTGGGCTGGAGACGGTCCGGCGCGTGGCGCTGGGCGCTCCGCCTGCTGTTGAAGCCGGACGCCTGGGCTTCGAGGTATCGCCGCAGCTTTCCGACCTGGAAGCTTTGACCGAAATCGAAATTTTGGCCGAGCGGGAGCGGTTCCGGTCGGCGTCCGCCATGATCACACGGCCTTTGTTCCGCCTGGGCGGCGCACTGGCGTACCTGTGGCTCCTGGAGGGCGAAATCCGCGATCTGACGGTGATCGTGGAAGGAAAGGCAACCGGCTTGGCTCGCGCGGAAATCGCCCGCCGATTGGTCCGGACCACATGAGCATGCTTGCGCCCGAACCGATGCTGGAGACCAATCTGTTCGTGCTCGAGCCGGATCTCGAGGTCGTCACTGCGGCTCTGGCGCGGATGGAGGCTTTACACCTGGAAGAATCCGTGCCGGAAGGATGGACGCCGTCCCCGGAATGGACCGAACTTGCCACTCGCTACGCCGGACTGACGCAGCGTTTCGGCGAAATGCTCGGCTCGTTAGGTCTTCAGCCGCCATCGGGGGCGGCGCCGGACGTCGAACTGCGTCCAACAAAGGACTGGCGGGAACTGGATACGGACCTGGCGGCGCTGGAAAGTCGCATCCAATCCTGGCGGCAGCGGCTGAAAGAAGCCCGGCAGGAGTCTGAGCGGCTGAAGCTCGGCGAGTCGCAGGTCCAGATCCTGCTCCCCATGGATGTGCCGGTCGAAGATCTTCGGCGGCTGGAGTATCAGACCGTGATGGTGGGAGTGATGCCGACCGAAAACGTCGCGCGCGTCGCCGAAGCGCTCTTTCAGATTCCGTTCATCCTGATTCCGCTGCAAACGCGAAAGGACCGCACGCTGGTGCTCGCCGCCAGTTCCAAGGACAACGAGGCGATCCTGGACCGGGCTCTAAAAAGCGCCTTCTTTGAACCCGTCAGCTTGCCTCCGGAAGCGCTAGGCCGGCCCGCCGAGGCACTGGAAGCGCTGAAGCGCAAGGCGCAAGAGATCCAGGAGGAACTGAGCGAGCTCGATCACGAACGCCAGAAGCTGGCATCGGAGCTGGCGCCGGAGATGACCGGATTATGGCGGCGCGCGTCCGCGGACGAACGGCTAGCCGAAGCCATTCGCCGCTTCCCCAAACATGGCGAGGTGTTCCTGATTTCCGGCTGGGTCCCGGCCAGCGATCTCGACCGCGTGAAAAACGCCGTGGAGCGAGCCGCCGGGCATGCAGTCTCCATGGAAGTGCTGAAGCCCAATCCGAGCCGCCAAAGCGTCCCCAGCCTGGTGCGCACACCGAGGTGGCTGCAGCCCTTCGAAGAACTCGTCACCACGTTCGGCCTGTCTTCCTATAACGAGTTGGACCCGACGCTGATCGTCACCGTGAGCTTCCTCATCATGTACGGGATGATGTTCGGCGATCTGGGGCACGGGCTTCTTCTGCTGCTGGTTGGCCTATGGCTCCGCCGGCGCGTGGCGTTTGGAGTTTTGATCGCGGCCGCCGGAGCCAGCGGCATGCTCTTCGGCCTCCTTTACGGAGCCGCGTTCGGCCACGCATTGCTGCACGCCGCCTGGCTTCGTCCGCTGGAAGGCATGTGGACCATCCTGCTCACGGCCGTCGGCGGAGGCGTGGTGCTGCTCAACATCGGCTTTGTGCTGAACCTAGTGAACGCCTGGCGGGCTCGCGACTGGCCGCGCCTGTTCCTGGAGAAGAACGGCCTGGTGGGCATCGCGCTGTATTGGACGTTGCTCGGCGGCGGCGTTGGCGTCGGCTTCGGGGTGTTGCCGAAGCGCGTGCTGTGGCTGATTCCCCTGCTCTGCATCGTTCTGTGGATTCACGAGCCGCTGGCAACCTGGATCTGGCGCCGGCCTTCGGCAGCGATGGGCGAGGTGCTGGTGACCGGGTTCTTTGAACTGTTCGAGACGGTGACCGGCTACGCCAGCAACAGCCTTTCGTTCATCCGCCTGGGCGCATTCGCGGTAGCGCACGAAGGACTCTCATCGCTGGTGGTGAGCTATTCTGGAGGACGCTGGGGCTGGCTGATACTGCTCCTCGGCACCGTCCTTATCGTCGGCTTTGAAGGCGTGATCGTCGGCATCCAGGCGCTGCGGCTGGAATACTACGAATTCTTTGGCCGATTCTTTCAGGGCAGAGGGCAGCCGTTTGTGCCACTCTCCCTTCACACGGGAGGAAGACATGCGAGCGTGGGTGTTCGGGCTTGAGGGTTTGAACGTGCTGTTGCTGGTGCTGTTATTGTTTGTGCTCGCGCAGCCGGTGCATGCGCAGGAAGCTCCGGCAGCGGTCGCGAGCCTGAGCCAGAACCGGTTCCTCGGCGCGGCGATTGCCACTGGACTGGCGGCGATTGGAGCAGGGATCGCCGTCGGAATTGCCGGAGCCGCGGCCATTGGAGCGATCGCCGAAAAGCCCGAGTTGCTGGGCCGGACCTTGATCTTCGTCGGCTTGGCCGAGGGCATTGTCATTTACGGGTTGATCATTTCCTTCCTTATCTTGAGGGGCTGATGCAGGGCCAGAAGATTGTCGTGATCGGCGACGAAGACGCGGTCTTCGGTTTAGGTCTGATCGGCTTTCAAGGCATAACCGTGACGTCCCTCGACGAGGCCCGCGAGGCCATCGAGACCGCGCTGGCCGATCCGGAAACCGGGCTGATCTTGCTCACCGAAAATTGGTCCGAGGCGCGGAACGAGGCAATGGACGAATCGGGCGCACCGGTGGTGGAGATCCCCAGCCCGAAGCCGCCCGAGAATCCGTCGATGGCTCTGGAAACGCGCATCGAGCGGGCCCTGGGAGTTCATTTGGAGCGCTGAGTGGCTGCAATTCTAGGAGATCCGGAAGCACTGGCCGCGGAAGTAAGCCGGCGCGCGCGCCACAGAGCCGTTGAAATTGCCGAAGACGCCCGGCGCCGGGCAGCCGCGATTCTCGAAGGCGCTCAAGAGGAGTCGGAGACCATCCGGCGGCAATCCGCGGAGGAAATGCTACGCCAGGTGGCCACGCTGGAGCGAAGGAATGCCGCGCGTGCAGAACTGGAAGGCAGGCGCCGGTTCATTACTCTGCGCGAAGCGCCGATCCAGCGCGTCTGGCACGCCGCCGAGCAGCGGCTCCGGGCGATGATCGGGCAGCCGGGATATCGCGAAGTCCTGAAGCTCTGCGCCCTTCGCGCCGCGCGCGAACTGGGGACCCAGGAGTTGATGCTGGCCGCCGATCCGGGGGGTCACGAACTGCTTTCCACCGAAGCGCTGCAGCAATGGTCCCGCGAGGCCGGCGTTCGCTTCGTCCGCGCCCCTCAGCCTGCCGCAACCTGGGGAGGCTTGCTGGCTACCAGCGGACGCAGCCGGTTTGACGCTACTTTCCCGACGCAGCTCGCCGCAGCGCAACAGGCTCTGCGCGAACGCGTTTTCGAAATCTTGTCGAAGGGGAACGCATGAGCCAGGCCGGTGCACAGCAACGTTCGGGCGATCTGATCTGGATCAGCGGCCCCGTCGTCCGCGCGCGCGTGACCGGACCGCTCGGTGTACTCGAACAGGTGCAAGTCGGCGACGCCCGCCTGGCGGGTGAGGTTATTGCACTACGCCACGACGTCGCAACCATCCAGGTGTACGAAGAAACGCACGGCCTGCATCCCGGCGAGCCCCTCTTTGGAACCGGCGCGCCGCTCTCTGTGTCGCTCGGACCGGGTCTGCTGGCCAACACGTATGACGGGCTCCAGCGGCCTCTCGCGGTGATCCGCGATGAACAGGGCATCTATCTCCGGCGCGGCTCGCAAGCCGGCGCGCTGCCCGCGAGGAATTGGCACTTTACTCCGCGCGTGAAAGTCGGCGACGCTGTACTTGCCGGAAGCGTACTGGGCGTCGTGCCGGAGACTCCGCTGATCGAGCATCGCATTCTTACGCCGCCGGGAGTCGACGGCAAACTCGTGGAGATGGTGCCGGAAGGCGATTATGCGGCACACGACGTGGTCGCCATGATCGAGAAGCCGGATGGCCAGCTTCACAAGGCCAGCATGACGGCGCGTTGGCCGATCCGCTCCGAGCGTCCAGTGAGGGAACGCCTGGAGCCGACGCGTCCGCTGGTCACCGGACAGCGCGTGCTCGATACGTTCGCGCCGCTGGCCAAAGGCGGGGCGGCCTCCATGCCGGGACCGTTCGGCGCGGGCAAGACCATCCTGCAGCACGCACTCGCCAAATGGTGCGACGCCGACGTCATCATTTATGTGGGCTGCGGCGAGCGCGGCAACGAAATGGCCGAGGTGCTGGACGAATTTCCCCGCCTCACTGACCCGGCCAGCGGGCGCCCGCTGATGGAGCGGACAGTCCTGATCGCCAACACGTCCAACATGCCCGTCGCCGCGCGCGAAGCCAGCATCTACGCAGCCACGACGATGGCCGAGTATTATCGCGACCAGGGCTACGATGTCGCGCTCATGGCGGACTCCACCAGCCGGTGGGCCGAAGCTCTGCGCGAGATTGCCGGACGCCTGGAAGAGATGCCCGCCGAAGAAGGTTTCCCCGCGTATCTGCCGAGCCGGATCGCGGCGTTTTACGAGCGCGCAGGCCGTGTGCAAACACTGAGCGGCATGGAAGGTTCGGTCACCATAGTCGGAGCCGTCAGCCCGCCCGGCGGCGATTTCACGGAGCCAGTCACGCAACACACGCAGCGGTACACGCGCGCCTTCTGGGCGCTCGACCGCTCTTTGGCCAACGCCCGCCATTATCCGGCGATCAACTGGCAGACCAGCTACAGCCTCTATTCCGACGCCGTCGCGCCGTGGTGGGTGAAGGAGACCGCGGCCGATTGGCAGACGCTGCGCAGCGCGGCGGCGCAGATCCTGGAACAGGCCGCACGCCTAGAACAGCTGGTCCGTTTGGTGGGCGCGCAGGCGCTGCCGGATCGCCAGCGCTGGATCCTCGAAGCAGCCCGGCTTCTGAAGGAAGGCTTCCTCCAGCAGAGTGCGCTTCATCCCGTCGATGCCTACTGCGTCCCGGCGAAGCAGTTGGCGCTGCTGCGGCTCTTTGTCGAGCTGTATCAGTCGGGCCAGCGGGTGATCGATTCGGGCGTGCCGCTCACGCGGGTGCAGCATCTGCTGGATGTCCGGCGGCTGGTGCAGATGAAAGAGTCCGCGCCGAACGAGCAGGTGGATCAGATCACCGCGCTACTGAGTGAACTCAAGACCAGCCTGCACGCGCTGGTTCCGGCGGAGCGGAGGGCCTGATGCGCGAATACCTGGGCGCGGATCGCATCGAAGGCCCGCTGGTGGTGGCCGAAGGCTATGGACTCGCGGCCTACGGAGAGCTCGTCGAAGTGCACGCGGCCGGCGGAACGCGCTTAGGCCAGGTGCTGACCACGGGACAGGATCTGGTGATCTCCGAACTGTGGGGCGAAACCGCGGGCCTCGAGCCGCACGAACTGCTGCTGCGTTTCCGCGGAGAAACGTTCCACACTCCCGTGGCACGGGAAATGCTCGGCCGCGTGTTCGACGGGCTGGGAAGGCCCCGCGATGGCTTCCCGCCGCCGCTGGCCGAAGCGCGCGTGGACATGCATGGATCGCCGCTGAATCCTACGGCGCGCGCACATCCGCAGTACTTCATCGAGACTGGCATTTCGGCGATCGACGGCATGAACACCGTGGTGCGCGGGCAGAAGCTGCCGATCTTCTCGGGCGCCGGACTGCCTCACAATGAACTAGCCGCGCAAATCGCCTTGCAGGCTCGCATCGCCGGAGAGACCGAGAAGTTCGCTGTCGTTTTTGCCGCTCTGGGTGTCTCGCACGACACCGCGGCCTACTTCCAGGAGCGCTTTGAAGAATCCGGACTGCTCGCGCGCACAGCCGTCTTCCTGAACCTAGCCGACGAATCGCCGCTGGAACGATTGGTTACGCCGCGCGTCGCGCTCAGTCTGGCCGAGTTTCTCGCCTTCGAGCACGGCTATCACGTCCTGGTCCTGATGACCGACATCACCAACTATGCCGAAGCGTTGCGGGAAATTTCATCGCGCCGCAACGAGGTGCCGGGGCGCAAGGCCTATCCCGGGTATCTTTATTCCGATCTGGCTGAGATCTTCGAGCGCTGCGGCCGCGTGCGGGACCGGCCGGGTTCGGTGACGCAGATCCCGATCCTGACCATGCCAGGCGACGACATCACCCATCCGGTGCCGGACCTGACCGGCTACATCACCGAAGGCCAGATCGTGCTGAGCCGGGCTTTACACCGCGAAGGAATCTACCCGCCCATCGATGTTCTGCCGTCGCTGTCGCGCCTCATGAAGGACGGGATCGGCGAGCAGCACACACGCGCGGACCATCCCGGCTTGGCGGCGCAATTGTACGCCTCCTACGCGCGAGTGCAGGAGGTGCGGGCCATCGCGATAGTCATTGGCGAGACCGCACTCACGCCGACGGATCGTTCCTATCTGGAATTCGGCCGTGCGTTCGAGCAGCGCTTCGTGTCGCAGGCAGAGAACCGGTCGCGATCGATTGCCGAGACGCTGGAACGGGGTTGGGAGATCCTTTCGCTGCTGCCGGCGAGCGAGCTGACGCGCGTTAGCGACGCCGATCTGCGCCTCCATTACTCGGGCAAACTTGAGGAGCACCCGCGCAATGCTTGATCCCGACCAATTGCCGCCCACCCGGAGTGTCCTGCTCGACCTGCGCCGCGAGCTGGAACAGGCCGTCCAGGGCCACGCCATCCTGGAACGCAAGAGGGAAACACTGCTGCGCGAACTCTGGAACCTGTTCAGCGAAGTGAAGCACACCGAGCGCGAGGTCCGCGAGCGCTTCGCTGCGGCCTATAAAGTGCAGCGCGAAGCCAGGCTCACAATGGGTATGGATGCCATGCGCTTTGCCGGCCTAGCGCCGGCTGCGGCCACAGATTACGCCCTCGAAGTCCGCACAGTGATGGGTGTCCCGTTGCCGCTCGTGACGATGCGCGTCGAACCGCTTCCCTTCCCTTACAGCCCGGACGGCATTAGCGTGGTTTTCGACGAATTGCGCAACCGCTGGATCGATGCCGGCAAGATCCTGGGCGCATGGACCGAGATCCACGGCTCTGTGTGGAGAGTGGCGGCGGAGTTGGAGCGCACGCAGCGGCGTGTCAACGCGCTGGAGAATCTGCTGATCCCGAAATATCGCGCCGCCATCCAACGGATTCAGGTGACCCTGGACGAGCAGGAACGCGAGAGCTTTCTGAGAACCAAGCGCGTGAAGGAGCAAAGGGAGCGCTAGCATGGAACCGCTATTCCGCCACATTCTGGTGCCGATCGACGGATCGGAGGCATCGCTCGAAGCCGTGGAGATGGCCTTGCGCATCGTCCAGCTTTGCCCCGCCTGCCAGATGACGGTCCTTTATGTCATCGACAAGCTGGTGTTGAACGAATTGGCAAGATTTAGCGCTCGCGGAGAAAAGGAAGTGGAGGCCGAACTGGAGGAGCAGGGGCGCAGGTACCTGGATCTTGCGCGCAATGACGCCGCTGGACGCGGGGTCACCGTGGATTGCCAGACTCGCAAAGGCGACCCATTCGAAGAGATCGTGGCTGTTGCCAACAGCCTCCACGCGGACCTGATCATCATGGGACACAAGGGCAGGCGGGGAACAAACCGCGTCCTCATCGGTTCGGTGACGCAACGTGTTCTCGACTACGCACCGTGCCCGGTGCTGGTGACGAGATAGCCCGCAGCTATTTCTGGCGGGCCGGCAATTCCTCCACCAACGCGGCCGACCGGGCCTGCTTGCGCGGATGGATCGTCTTCACCGTGGTAGCCTGCGGACCTTTGTCGCCCATTTCCTCGTCGTAGGCGACCCGTGCGCCGGTACGCAGCTGCGCGAAACGTCCATCGAGTACGCTGGCCTCGTGGAAGTACACTGCGTGGCCGCCAGGGGTTTCCAGAAAGCCGTAGCCCTCGGCCGGGAAGATTTCTCTGACGGTTGCGTCTTGCATTCGCTGCTTGACCTTCACGGAGCCGTTCTGGCGGCGGGCGTATTCCTGAAGCCGCCGCGCCATCTCCTCGAACGCTTCATGAATTGCGCGCTTAGGAGTTTTGTGCGCCAGCACAGACACCGCTTCACGCCTGGACTTGGTCTCTTGGGTGTCCTTCAGCGTTCCATGCAAACTGGGAAGATGCTTCACCACCAGTTCGCCGTTGGGGACTCCTAGATAGATCCGCACGTGGTACAGCTTGCTGGAAGCGGCCTTCTGGGCTCGCTCCACCATCACGCGGCAACTGCTGATCCGATTGTAGAAACGCTCCAGCTTGGCGGCCTCCTTTTGCACGTAGTCATCCAATCCCGAGTGCCTGTCCATGTTGCGAAAGGTTACTTGAACCGGTAATAACATGGCCCCTCCTACTGTGTTGGATGCAACAAAAGGACCAAACGAAGAGCCATCCGGTTTAGTGGCTCACCACTTGTTCGTAGGGTTAAATTCCTCAGCCGGCGAGCGCGAGTTCGCGCTTCACCGCCTCCATTCGTCGATCAACGCGGCTACCAGCGCGCTCCAGCCGGTCTGGTGCGATGCCCCTAGCCCGGCGCCGTTGTCGCCGTGGTAGAACTCGTAAAACAGGATTAAGTCGCGCCAGTGGCGGTCGTCCTGGAACTTTCGCGTCCCGCCGTAGACGGGCCGCTCGCCGTGCTGGTTGCGCGTGAAGATGCGGATCATCCGGTCGGCGATCTCGCCCGCGATCTCGTATAGATTTATGGGCCCGCGCGGATCGCCGGAGATCGCCACCT